>Ga0180732_1000637_pt1 | contig 27517 bp, 25 predicted proteins | sample KR11_01MetaG_FD_148674 | JGI IMG/M metagenome (GOLD analysis project Ga0180732, IMG submission 148674) | Groundwater microbial communities from the Olkiluoto Island deep subsurface site, Finland - KR11_0.1 MetaG | ecosystem: Environmental > Aquatic > Deep subsurface > Groundwater | place... | reverse complement strand
AAAACCTCTTTACCTAAAATTTCTTTTAAAGAAATCGTATTCTCTTGAATATCTTCAGGGAAGTCTCGATGATCTATATTCACATTTATACCTATTCCCACTACTACCCAGTTTATTATATCTAACTCGGCACTCATTTCAGTTAGTATTCCACATACTTTTTTCTCATTTATTAATATATCATTTGGCCATTTTATTTGAGATTCAATTTGAGTGCATATCTTGATAGCCTTTACTACCGCTACTGCAGTCATCAAAGTTATTCGAGATATATAAGAAGGAGAAAGTTTAGGGTATAATATTATGGAAAGCCAGATACCTCCGACAGGTGAAAACCATTCCCGGCCTAATCTCCCCTTCCCTGCACTCTGCCTTTCAGCAATAATTAACGTGCCTTCGTCTATTCCCCCTGCTCTATGCAAGGCTTTCTCTTTAGCCATTATATTGGTAGATTTTAATTCGGGGAAATAGAATATCTCTTTACCGATATAGTTTGTGGATAATCCTCTTTGAATTTCTTGAGGGATTAAAAGGTCAGGGCGGGAAATCAGACAATAGCCCAGATTTTGGTCAGCTATTATCTCATACCCCATATCCTTTAGTCTTTGTATCTGCTTCCAAACCGCCACCCGGGAGATGCCTAATTTTTGGGCTAGAACTTCACCGGAAATGTATTCTTTCTCTCTTAAATATTTTAATATATTACCTGTCATACTTTATATCCTGCCAAACGGGAACAGGGGACGGTTCTCTGTTCCTTTTCGTTAAAAGGTAAAAAGGACCGGAGAATCGTCTCCTGGTACATTATTTTAAACGGGAGGCTAATAGCTCACTGTCTTTATCTATATCTCTAATCTGCTTAAAATCAACTATAAAAGAGCCCTTACTCTCTAATAAACCCATTAAATTCTTCAGGGTTTTATCATTCCCAATTAATCTAGGGATGATAAAGGCAATAGTCTTTTTTCTTTCCAATCCAGCACATCTTTTAATATAATCGATTAATTTAGAAGGTAATTTCCCTTTAAACATACTTGAAACCGGGCAGCCCACCAAGACAAATTCATAAGGTAACAGACTACAGGCAGTTGCTCCTCTCTCTGCTTTAATTACCTTTAATTCATTCCCTTTTCTTTCGATAACTGATGATATTCTTTTCACAAATAATTCTAATTTTTTATTTTCCCCATCATAAATTAATGCTGCTCTCAAAATATTTCCTCCAACTTGATACAGGGGACGGTTCTCTGTATTATTTATCTAAACCTTAAATAATACAGAGAACCGTCCCCTGTATTATTTAATCAAATATTACTTTTTCTACCCCCTGTAGTTTATCTAATATTTTATTGGTAATCAATTTTAGATGTTCAGGCCTCTTAACAAAATCCAAATCATCTGCAGGCACATTTAAGATAGGGCAAATATTAAAATTCTCTATCCACTCCTCATATAAAACATTTAACTGATTCAAATATTCCTCAGAGATAGCTTTCTCATAATCTCTTCCTCGTGAAGAAATTCTTTTTAAGAGAGTGGGAACTGAAGCTTGAAGGTAGACGATTAAATCCGGAGGAGTAAGAAATTGGGTCATTATTTTAAACAATTCCTGATAATTTTCATAATCGCGATTCTCCATATATCCCTGCTGATTTAAATTTTTAGCAAATATATCCACATCCTCATAAATACTTCTATCCTGAACTACAGAGGCAGGATTCTTTAATATCTCCTGATGATGACGAAATCTCTTAGACAGAAAAAATATTTGGAGATGAAAACTCCACTTTTTCATATCTTTATAGAAATCCTCTAAATATGGGTTGTTTTCCACTACTTCATAATATGCCTTCCAACCTAATCTTTTACTTAAGAGATCAGTTAAACTTGATTTACCGCAGCCTATATTCCCTGATACAATAATAAATTTTTTCATTTTGAATCATCCCCCTTTATAAATTTCATCAATAATATATTCAAGGTCTTTGTTTTTGCCTACAAAATCAAGACCGTTGGTGTTTATTTTAATTAATTTTGTTTTTTTATAATTATCGGGATAAGAAAAAAATTCTTCATAGGCCAAATTCAATCTTCTCATATATTCAAAAGACATTTTTCGCTCAAAAGGCCGATCTCTTAGTGCTATCCTTTTCATTAACATTTCGGTGCTTGCTTGCAGGTAAATAATTAAATCTGGCCGAGGAATATCTTTAACCATAATTTCATAGAGGTGTTCATACATGGAAAGTTCATTTCCGGAAAGATTAAGATGGGCAAATATCCTATCCTTGGCAAATAGGTAGTCAGAAAAAACTGTTTGATTAAATAAATCTTGCTGGGCTAATTCTAATTGTTGTTTGTAGCGGCTCAACAAAAAAAATATTTGAGTCTGGAAGGCGTATCTTTCTATATCATTATAAAATTTAGATAAAAAGGGATTTTCTTCCACCACCTCTAAATTGTGTTTTGCATTAAACCTTTTACTTAGCAATAAAACTAAACTTGTTTTTCCTGCTCCTATGGCACCCTCAACTGCAATGAATTTGCTTTTAAGATTAATCATCTACCTCCTCCTCTATTTTTTGGGAATCAAGCTGATTATTTTTCCTTTCGTAATTCCACTCATAGGTCGAGTACTTACTTTCTAAAAGTTCTTTGGAAATTTTTTCTTCCTGTATAGTTAATTTACCTTCCGATAATCTTACCCCAAACTCTTCTTCAAATCCCCGGGGAAGAATTTCAGATAATTCTGAAAAACTTATCTTTCTCTTTAAAATCTCTTCCAGGCTGGTGGCATTAAATCTTGTTTTAAACCTTTCTCTTATCTGAGCTGAGGGAAAATTAAATACAGAGAATAGCTTATCTTTTTCTAATTCTATCAATAAAGAACCGTGTTGTAAAACTATTTCCCTTTTTCTTACCTGAGCAGAACCTACAATCTTTTTACCTTCAACCTGTACCTCGTATTGAGAGGGAACAGAAAAACAGATTGATTTAAAATCAGAATGATGGATTTCAGATTTTTCCCCTTTAGGTAAAGAGTCACTCTTTAATTTTTCTCTCAGAGGAACTAATTCGGCCGTTACCCCAATATAAGAAAGACCTCTAATCATTCCCCCGCTAATCTTTTTATAGGTCTCTAATATAGAATCATTAACCAAAGGATGATTTTCTTTAATTATAAAACTATAGGTTAACTCTTTGTCATGCAAAACTGCCTTCCCTCCGGTTGGCCGACGAACAATATCGATACCCAAATCCTGACAAGTTTCTACATCAATCTCCTTCTTTAGATCCTGAAAATAACCCAAAGATACAGCCGGGGGAGACCATTGATAAAACCTGATAGTAGGGGGAACTAAACCTTCCCGGTGAGCTGTCATTATTGCCTCATCAATTGCCATGTTCATAAATCCAGTATGATAATTATCTTTTATTAATCGCCATTCCATCAATTTTATCCTTTCTACTTTTGATTATGGGAATTAATGTGCTTGATAAATATACCTTCTTATATATAAGCTATCAGCCTGCCCCTGCAAAAACAGAGGATACCTGTCCTACTCGCAATAATTTTAGTAATGGATTCCTGCTTCCGCAGGAATGACAAAACGATCTGCAAGTCCTTGTAGGGGCGTATTGCAATACGCCCCTACTTCTTCTAACTTCCATTTTTTATTTCCTTACTATATATTACATACGATAACTATATAATACAAATTGACTTCTTGTTCTTGTTCTCTTCACGCGATACTCGATACGCAATACGCGATACTAATCAGGTTTTCGATAAAAAATAAGGCTAACAAAATTAAAAAACCTGTTAGCCTTATTTTTTATTCTATTTATTAAAATAAGTTGCTGGGATATAAACATAAATTATTAAATTTATAAATATTTTAATTAATTATTTTTTTGTAATTATTCAGGTTTTACCTCTGTTTTAAATCTGTTGATTGCCTGCATTCCTTCATTAATAACAAATCCAGCTAATATCAGCAGAACAACCGATACACATCCTAATAGATAATTTCCTTTAGCAAAGTTCTGGAATACCATAGTAATTAGAGCAACAACTGTAACAAGAATCATAAAGATCATTGGATACATAGTTACTGCGTAGTTCTTGCCCATATGAGCTAACCAGGCAGTTGCTCCTAATAAAGCTAAACCAGCAAGAAGCTGATTTGAAGCCCCAAATACTGGCCAGATGGCTTTCCAAGTACCACTTAAGGCAAGCGCTCCACCAAATACTATGGTAATAATTGTAGCTACAAATCTATTAGAAAGAGCTGGTGCCCATCCTGCAGTGAGCTCCTCTAAGGCATATCTCCCTAATCTGGTAGCAGTATCTAACGTAGTAAGTAAGAAAGCAGATACAGTTAAAGCACCAAAGGCTATTCCTGTCTTTTCTGGTATACCTAAATTAGCTAAAAAGTTTCCCATACCATGGGCAAAGACGCCAACTGGTCCACCCCAATTAGCCAATCCGTCAGCTAATCCTGCTTTAGTTAACATAGCAGCAGTTCCTAAAGCAATAACCGCTAATAATCCTTCTAATAGCATTGCTCCATAACCTATTACCTTAGCATCTGTTTCCTTATTCAATTGTTTAGAGGAAGTTCCGGAGGAACAAAGAGAATGAAACCCAGAAATTGCCCCACAGGCAATTATCACAAAAAGCATAGGAAATAGATAACCTACTGGTTGATGAAAAGAAGTATAAGCAGGAAGTTGTAGATTGTGACCTCCAATAAAAATACCTATTACTGCTCCACCTAAAGCGGTATACAGTAAGAATGAAGATAAGTAATCTCGAGGCTGCAATAAAATCCATACTGGCATAGATGAGGCAAAAAAGACATAAATTAATAAGAGGTAAATCCACGTTTTAGCACCCAGAGCAAAAGGTGCTCTTAAACCGATCCAGATGGATACAAATAATAAAATTACTCCAATTATAGATACTATGCTAAGAGATACACCTTTACGATAAAGGGCGAAACCCATTCCTATAGCAATTACTAAAAATAGTATTGAGGCAGTAGCCACAGAAGGATTGGCAGCAAAAGTACTGGCAATCAGAATAGCAAAAACAGCAATAATCAAAATCAGAGCTAACCAAACAAAGATTAGAAATAATATTTTTGCCTTTTTACCAACATTAACCCCGATTACCTCTCCTACTGTTTTACCTTTATGTCTTACCGAGGAAATAAGAGACATAAAGTCATGCACTCCGCCAATAAATATACTTCCTAAAACAATCCATAAAAAACAAGGAAGCCAACCAAAGACAGAAGCTTGTATTGGACCTAAAATTGGGCCCCCTCCCGCAATGGATGCAAAATGATGCCCCATCAGTACCGGTGCTTTCGCTGGAACATAATCCACTCCATCAGTCATAGTATGAGCTGGAGTCTTTTTGCTGTCATCTAGTCCCACAAGTTTTGCTAAATAACCTCCATAAACCTTAAGCGAAATCGCAAAAGCGATTAGGGCTATTAAAACCAAAATTAAAAGATTCATTTAATATAACCTCCTTTCAGGCTATAATAAAAATATTAAGAATATTTTATCAATATAAACTAAAATACTACATTTCTTATTGTCCCAGCAACTTATATCTGAAATACACTACCATATTTATTTTAAGTTTTATCACCCCCCAAAAAAGATTTTACTTTATAGGCAGAAAGCACTTCTTCTCCTTTTTTGTTAGAATACAACTTTTGTCCTTTTAAGTCAATTAGAATCAATCTTATATCACACCATCCCTTTAAACCAAGTAAAAAAGACTTAGAAAATTTGAATTTTTCAGCAAAATTAATTGCCTCTTCGGAAAAACCAGAAGTAGAAACTAATACACCATTTATAATAGTGTACATAGTATTTACAGAAGGAACAACTAATTCATTAACCAAAGATTTTATAAATTTAGAAAATTCTTCTACTTCATTTTTATCTACAAATCTTTTTTCTGCCTTAACTACCGCATATTCTTTAGTATAATGCTGATCAATCTTTATCTTTTTAGTTAAAACTTGGCGAAAATGTTCAGTAGAAGATTGGGCAAATATATCTAATTTTACTCCCAATATTTCTTTATTTCTTTCTACTTCATAATAATATTTATAACGTTCTTCTAAATCTCTTAAATACGCCTCTAATTTATCCGGTATATTTTCTTCCACTTTTTTACCTTAAATCTATAAAGTTTTAAAACAATAATTCCTATTTATATATTCGACAAAAAATTAAAAACTCCTTCTTTTTTAAAAATATTTTTAAACTTTTTCTGATTTAATTTAAATTTAGACTATGTTATAATAAATTAGTCGTTAGTGAATAAGGAGGCATTAAAATGAGTCCCGGTTTTTTTAAAAAATTATTCGGAAAAAGAGAAGAAGATTCCTCGGAATTTCTCTGGATTTATAGCCAGTGTGATAAGTGTGGAGAAAAATTTAGAACCCTTATCAGGAAATATAATGATCTTACCCCCACATATAAAGATGAAGGACCAGCTTATATATTAAAGAAAGAATTAATCGGAGCTTCTTGTCCCAATCGAATTAATTTGCATTTGGAATTCGATAGAAATTACCGAAAGATATCGGAAGAAATCACCGGCGGCCATTTTATTTCCAAAGAAGAATATCAATCCTAAACTTCCAAAAATATTTATTAACAAATTAAAGGATGCTTGAAAAATTATTTTGTATAAAATATATAAAAGTATTTAAAGGGGAAAATGAAATGGAAAAAAAAGAATATTTAAGTAGAGCCAAAGAACATCTCTTTATGACAGGAATTAACGATAGTGCCACCAAGTTGTGTTCTGCCAATATGGTTTATGGAATAGCCAAAATTCACTTCCTTCAGGAAAAGCTTGGCTTAAATCCTGATGCTACCTTTATATCTACTCCTGATGCCACTATCACCAGAAATGTAGAAAGGTGGAAGAATGGTTTTAGTTATGGTGGAAAAATTGAATGGGGAGATGGGGCTTTAGAATTAATAATATTAGATGTTCTACCCAACGCCTGTGGAATGCTGGTAGGTGGTTTAGAAAAACTTCCTGAGATAGAAAACTTAATTGACAAAGTAACCAAACTTTCTGCAAAAACTTCTGATATAAGGGTTGAAGGGATAAAAGTTATCTGGGATTTTGGTAAGGGAAATCATTTTATAGATGTATTTAAGGTGAGGAATATCGCCGGAATTGAAGATTTTCCACCTTATATGTTTATTGTTCATGGTGCAGGTGATGAGTTAAGAGACGATAACCAAAGGGGTTATGGCCTGTACTATTATCGGAGTAAAAAATTAGAGGAAATTGCCGAAAAAATAGACACCCCGTTTGGTAAAATTAGGTTCCTAACTGGGAAGAAAGCTACCAACTATTACGAACAGTATAAATTTGTTGAAGATTTTTCCAAAAAGAGAAGAATTGAATTTGCTAAAAGATTGTTTGGAGATTTTAAAACAATCTCCAATGAAACTCACCAGGGGTTAGCCGATATAAACACTATGCTCTTGGGTTGTCATAATATAAAAGATAATAAGATTTTACCCATTGCCTTACGGGGAGATTTGCCGGCATATCTGGTATATGGCAAACCTTCTTTTAGCAAAGAGCAGATTGAAAATTTAGGTTTTGAAAAAAGAGCTAAAAAACTAGGCCTAACAAAAAAGCTTAAAAACGCCAATGTAGTCCCCCATGGCGGTGGTTATCATTTTCCAGATTTATTGAATGTACTAAGTGTGGTTGAAAATAATGGAGAGAGATATTTCTTAATGGATTTAAATAATGACCGAGGGAAAAAAGTAATTAAAGATGTAAGAGAAATGCCTTATGATTACAGAGGAAGAATGGTAGTTTTGCGAACCCTGGAGTTAGGCCTGGCTGAAGTTGCTACCAAGCTAATTCCTTTGTATGTATTAAAAATATAAATTCTGAAAAGAATAGTAAACAGAAAAACCTATTTCTTTTAAGATCTTTTCTGTTTATTGCGTATCGCGTAAAAAATTAGTTAGTTAGTTAGTTAAAAAACAAATTCAAGATAGGAAATTTATTTTTTGTTTATAGTTTATATTTTTTAGGCGAGATTGCTGCACCCTGATAAATCAGGATTCGCAATGATATTTTAATAGATTCCCGTGCAGCTTACATCCACGAAAGTGGGTACGGGAATGACAGAATTGAGAAATCTGTAACCCGAAACCTATTAACTGGATAACTAGATAACTAGTACCAACTAACCAAATATGCTATATGTTCTACGCTAAAGTACGAGATACGAATTTGGCTCCTGGCTACTGACTTCTGGATTCTTCTTTCTTCACTACATACTATATACTCGATACTATATACTGTCTTTTAATATACAAATCGAGTAATGGTTGCTAAAATAATGGCTAAAATAGAAGTAAAAGCTATAGTAAATAAAGTCCGTTTACTTCCAATTTCTTTCCATAGAACCGCAATAGTCGCTATACAAGGAACATAAAAAATTACAAAGATAGTAAAAGTCATAATTTGAGTCGTGGACATTACTGCGGCGACATTAGAAGTTCCTATAGCCTGAATCAACATTAACATAGAAAGTTCTTTACGAAGAACACCGAATATCAGAGTAGTACCCACCACTAAAGGGAGGCCGAGGAGAGAGGTTAGAGGAGAAAAAAGATTATTTATAAGCATATCTGTCTTATAGTATTGTAATAAACTTAAAATTGTACTGCCCACAATAAGTAAAGGCCAGGCCACAAAGATAAATTCTTTCATTCTGAGCCAGGTCTTGGCCAAAACTACTTTTATTGAAGGGGTATGATAGGCTGGAATTTCTAATATCATCCCAGGAGTTATCTCAGGAAGAAGGCGGGATAATATTTTGCCTGATAAGGCGATTACAATAATATTTAAAATATAAATAGCCAAAGCTGCTTGAGGACTAATGTAAAAAGCCACCAATGCAAATATTATAGTCATTCGCGCAGCACAAGGAATCATGGTAGCCAGCACAGAGGAAATAAAACGGTCTCTTTCCGATTCCAAAATTCTGGTAGCCATTATAGCCGGAACAGTACAGCCATAGCCTAATATAAAAGGTATAATTGCTTTACCGTGTAAACCAATCTTATGTAAAAACGCGTCTAAGAGAAAAGCTATTCGAGGCAAATAACCTAAATCCTCTAAAATAGCCAAGCCAAACAAAAAGGGGAATAGATAAGGCAAGACAATAGCTATCCCGCCGGCTAATCCTTGGATAATACCACTAATTATTGAAAATGATAGAGTGCTTGGGTTAATACTCTTCTCCAGCAAAGGAATTAGCCTATAAAAATAATCCAGTAATGGTTCTTCTACCATTTTCCCGACACCAAAAATTAAATTAAAAAATAGATAAAAAATTAAACCTAAAGAAATATACCCCAAAAATGGATGCATTAAGATATTATCCAGATAATCTATTAGACCTATATGAGGTCTAGTAAGTGAAACTACAGATTCATATATATTCATGGATAAATGATGTCGTTCAGAGGAAATAACTACATCGGATTGTCTACCATGAGTTTCCTTAAGTATATTTTGAAAATGGACTATCTCTTTAAAAAGATTATTATTCTTCTTTTCATAATTTTCCATGAAATAACTATCATTTTCTAAATATTTAAGAGCTAAAAACCGTTCCGGTACATTAAATTCTTGGTCAATCTGTTTCTTCTTAATTTGTATAGATAATTGTGTTATAACATCCTCAACGTCTTTGCTAAAACTTATGGTCTTACCTATTTTCTTTTTTTCTCCTACTTTATAGGCTGTTGAAAACAGCTCTTTTATCCCTTTCCCTTTTATTGCAACTGCCGGCACTACTGGGACGCCAAAAACTTTAGATAATTTTTCAATATCAATTCCAATGCCTTTACGTTCAGCTTCATCAATCATATTAAGACATATCACCATCGGCAATTTAAGTTCCAAAAGTTGAAGAGTAAGTTCTAAACTTCTACTAAGCAAAGATGCATCGATAACGTTTATAACTACATCAACATTACCTTTTAGCAAATACTTTCTTGCTTCAAGTTCAGCCAGGTCAAATGAGGTTAAAGAATAAGTTCCTGGCAAATCTACTAATTCAATGGTTTGTCCAAGAAGATTAAATTTTGTTAGGGTATATTTTACGGTCTTTCCAGGAAAATTAGAAGTTATTGCCTTATATCCCGCAACATCATTAAAGACAGTGCTTTTACCAGAATTAGGTTGCCCCATAAGAGCTATTTTCATTATTCTACCTCCACTATAATCTTTCTGGCTACTCCTCTACCCAAAGCAACTTGATTCCCATGGACACTTATTAAAATAGGTCCTCGCATAATAGCACTCCTTTTTACAGTTATTATGTCTCCGGGATGGATACCTAAACAACCTAAGCGTTGTCTTATCCCCCATCCCCCGGAAATACTAACAACTTTTACTTTTTGATTTTCGCCTATTGAATCCAGAGTAATTGTCATATCTTTTTATTTTCTCTCCCTCAATATTTTTTTATAATTTTTTATTTTTATTACTTCTTCTTTCCAGTAAACCTCTTTTTTTCAAATATTCTTGAAAATTTTCTTTCCACTTGGAGCTTTCCGGTAATAAACTAACGAATTCTACAAATTCCAGCAGACAAGTTATGGTTTCTGGTGAAACATCATGCTCTAACTTGCAAGCATCCTGTTGAGCATTTTGTTCATCAACTCCGACAATCTTTAAAAACTCTACCAGTAAAGTATGGCGCTTTTTGATCTCCTGAGCCAATTTTTTACCTTTTGCTGTAAGTACAATCCCACCGTATTTTTCATATAATATATAACTATTTTCTGATAACTTTTTAATCATCCCAGATACACTGGGACGGCTTACCTCCAATCTTTCTGCAATATCTTTTGCTTTAACATATCCTTTTTTATTCTGTAAATTCCATATAGCTTCCAGATAATCTTCCATGTTTCGGGTAGTCATTTAGTTTTTACTCCCCTTCTTAACCATTCTTAATCTTATTTAAAACTATTTTTAATTTATAAGTCTCCCTATCTTTATTAGATATGCCTAACTTTATAAATAATATCACAACTTAACAAAAATTGCAAGAATAAATTTGTAAACAATTCACCAATTAATCAATCTTCTAATCTACCAATTGATTATTTGTTATTAAATAGTAAAACAAGCATCTCACCTGTCTATTAATCATCATTTTCTTCCATCTAAAATAAAAAACAGGAGGACCTTACCCTCCTGTTTTAATAAATTTATCTTAAATATTATCCGTACAAAAGTATCAGGATAGTTAGTACTTTTATTTTACATCCAATTTGATAAATGTAAAATCCGATAGGTCAATTACTAGCATTCTGTTAAGCAAAACAGGTTCATTGAAAATATTTTTCACAACCTCGGTTGCAGCAATTGAAGATATCACTGAAACACTATGTGCACACACCGGAATAGGGCCTTCAAGCACCTTGTAGTTAGAGAATATATCACGTAAAGTCGGAGAACTTCCCTTTATTAAAGTTACGACTTGCCCGTAAAATCTCTCTACACCCGCATGAACATAGAATTTATTTCTGGGTAACTTATCCCATAAAACGAACCTGCTCTCAAAATTATCCAGGCAATCTGCTACCCCAGAAATATCAGAGGGAAGTATAAAATTCTTATCTTTAATATTTACATCTACAGGAACAATTTCGGTAAAAGAATGAATTTCAGATAATCTTTTCGTAGCAATGTCAACTTTTCTTTTTCCTATATCTTTTTGTGTATAGAATATCTGCCTATTTAAATCGGGTTTTTTTATTATTCCATTATCACATAGATAAACTTTACCAATTCCAGATCTAACCAATATTTCAGAAAGCAAACATCCAAGACCACCAATCCCTGCAATAAAAATCGTAGACTTCTGCAGTATCAGCTGTTTTTTCTCACCCCAAAATGCTATCTGTCGAGAAAAAATCAACCTCCACCTCCTGGCGGAAACATATTTACCTCATCCCCAGTTTTCACTATAGTATTAAGTTTTTCAAGATGCAGGATATTCTTGCCATTTACCAGTATAATGGTACCTCTTAAGAGCTCACCGCTTTCATCAATAAGCTTGTGTAAAAAATCCTTTTCCACCTTTTCATTTATTAGGAAAAGGAGGTCCTTTACCGAGATCTGATCCTGATCAAGGTCAATCTCGCTAATGCCAAGAAACAGTTTGAGAAGAGTAAAAAATCTCACCTTAATCATATATTTCCTCCAACTCCAGTAATTAAAAAAAGGGGGGCAGTACCCCCCTTTTTTTATAGTTCACAAGTTAAGTTCTCTTATCTTATTCTCATCTAAAATCCCTTTTTCAGACCAACCGCGTATTTTATAATACTCTGGTAGTATCTTATCAAGATGAACTACTGCGCCTTTTTGCGGCCCATCGGGAAGTGGTTCATTAAATCGATCAGGAAGTTTATCTTCCGCAGGAGATATTCCCGCATCAAGATTAAATTTTCTTTCGAGATTCCAAATCCTTTCACCTATACCAAGTATTTCCTCAGTTGTAAAATTATACCCCGTTGCAGTATTAATTAAATCCTTATAATCATCCGCACCTAATGCAAAAGAAGTAAAAAGACACAACCCCGATGAATCAATTAATGCGGTTAGATCTTGAAAGATCTTTACCCACTGAGCTTTTCCCTCAAGAGCCTGAGGTTCCAGCTTTTCTGGAATTCCAAGAATTTCTGGAGCGATCATATATCCTCTAACATGACATCCACCCCTATTGGAAGTAGCATATTCAAGTGCATGCCCCTGTACACCTCTCGGATCATACGCAGGTAATTCCTGCTTTTTTACACTCATTGAAAGCTCGGGGTGTCTATAGGCAGAGGCAAGTCTGAATGAACCTTCAGCCAATTTATCACCAAATCCTTCTCTCATCCCCATTGCCTTGGTATAATATACTACTGCTTCTGAGCTACCAAAGTTAAGCTCAGGACCTTTTTGTAAATCTTCTTTTGGTATATAACCTTTCTCGTACAATTCCATTGCACAGGCAATAGTAGCACCAGCAGAAATTGTATCAAGTCCTAATTCATTACATAAAAAGTTAGCCTCTGTTATCGCTATTAAATCGTCCACTCCACAGTCTGCCCCATACGCCCAGCCTGTTTCATATTCTGGGCCTTCACCCGTCTTACCATTTGGAAGTGTTACTTTTCTTCCACATGCTATTGGACAAGCATAACATGCTACATTCTTTTTGAGATATCCCTTTTCTACAAGTGCTTCACCATTTACCTCATCTATCTTGTTGAATGTTCCAAGCTGGAAATTCTTAGTTGGATAAAGACCATTCTGATTTATTATACTGTCGAGCACTTTGGTTCCCAGTTTTGGTAAGCCTTCGCCTGTCACACTATTTTTTCTAATGATCTCTGTTTTGCCTTTTACAACAGCCATAAATTTTTCTTTATCCTGAAATTCAATCTTAGCTGTCCCTTTCACTACAACGGCTTTCAAGTTCTTAGAACCCATAACTGCACCAACACCTGTTCTACCAGCTGCACGGTTTTTGTCATTAATGATGCAAGCTATCATTGACACTTTTTCTCCTGCAGGTCCTATGCATGCAACCCTCGCATTTGATTCTCCAAATTTTTCTAAAATCGTATCAGTAACCTGATGTGTGTTCATCCCCCACATTTCAGAGACATCGTTAATCTTTACCTCGTCGTCTTTAATTGAAATGTAGACTGGTGATTTTGCTTTCCCTTCAACAATCAGCAACATATATCCTGCATGACTCAATTCAGCACCGAAGAACCCCCCTGAATTACTTGAGGCAATTGTACCAGTAAGCGGGCCTTTAGTAACAACCATATATCTCCCCCCGGTCGGAGCTGAAGTTCCTGTAAGTAATCCATTGGCAAAAATTAATTTGTTTTCAGGAGATAATGGATCTACCTTTGGATCGATTTCCATGCTAATATACTTTGTCGCCAGTCCTCTTCCCCCTAAATATCTCTTAACCAAATTTTCATTTATTGATTCTTTAGAGATTTTTCCGGAAGAAAGATTCACCCTTAATACTTTCCTTTCATTCAGAAACATAACATTTTCCTCCTTTTGGATAATATTTTAATAATATTTAAATTTACAATTAATCTTAAGGTGGCTAATCCAATTTCATATTTATTGCTTTTATTTTATTATTCGATATAAATTTAAAAAATCCTTCTTTTTTTTGAAAAATAATTTATTTTTTAAAAGAGTAAGTTAAATAAAAAAACAGTAAGTTTTAAACTTCTTGTTTTTGAGTTTATCTAAAATAAAATTATCTGTCTAAAAGATTTTTATTTTCAAAATATTCTTATTCTTATTATCCACCGGCTATGGAATGAATGACCTGAACATCATCATTATCCATAATCAGAACATCTTTGTATTTTTCCTTGGGAATAAATTTACCGTTAATCTTTACCATTATTAAAGGGAAAGTATATTTACACTTTTTCAACAAAAGCTCAACGGTTAAATTTTCTTCCCATTCCATATCTCTTCCATTTACTTTAATCATGACTGATATTTTTTCACCAACTCTACTATTTCTGGAAAATCTATCTTTAATTCTTTAATTTTTCCCAAAGTAGGCACACCATTAGCATCCCACCCTCTTCGCTTATAGACCGCATCACAAAGTTTCTGATACTGTTCTTCCCGATAATCTCTCAGAGCTTCCATCTTTTCTTCGGTTGTTTTACCTTCAATATCAAATTTAATTACCTCTCGAAGTTGTTGATCATAAAGTTCCTTGCGCGATTCGTATTCTTCGGCTGTTACCGGTCCCACAGCCCGATAAGGAACTGCATCATGTTCCCGAGTTCCAAAACCCATCCTTAAATTAAATAATCTCTGGAGGTTATGAACTCTTTCTGATTGTAAAATCAATCCTTCGGAAGTAAGGTGTTTACCGGTAACCCCTTCAAAAAGCCAGCAGTAATTTTCCACATGTTCGGGAACTCTTGCTGCTTCTATCCCGTGATATTTCTGTTTGTTATCTTCCGGCTCAATATCATTCCAGGGCAATTTACAAAGACCGACAATGGAAAACCAGGTTCGGAATAAGGGAAAATAATGGAGTGCTTCGGCCTTGTCTTTAAAAGTAGGAATCTGATTGTTTACCTGATCCATAAAGATAAGCCAGGACTCATCATGTTGTGGTCCTTTGTTGGCAATTCCATATCCTCCCTGCTGGGCCAAAGATTCTTTAGTTACATATTCGGAAAATTCCATCCCTTTACATTCCATACCTATATCTTGTAAAAATTTTGCATCGGCACCATATTTTTCTACTAATACTTTCTTTATCTGTCTGATGCCTAACCCGGCAACTTTACCAAACCCTTTCCCTTCTGCCATCTGGTGAATTAATTCTAAAGCTGCTTTCGCATTTCCAAAATTAAGCTCTAACCCCTCAGTAATTTCTTTATTGATAATATTGTTTTCGTAACACTCCATAAGGAAAGCCATAGTGGTACTGACTCCGATAGTATCCATGCCGTAATTATCACAATAAAAATTGGCTTCTAAGATAAAATCAGGGTCGAAACATCCGCAATTTCCTCCAAATCCGGCAGTAGTTTCATACTCCGGTCCATCCACCAGGACTTTTTTCCCTTTTAAAGGTCCGGTGGTTAATTCAAACCCATCTACTGCATGGGAACAACGCATGGCACAACCTACCCAACAGGAATCGCCGGCCTGATTCTGGGTCATACGCTGATGCCATATTTTAGCATTTATTTTAAAAGCATCCGGATGTGAACCAAATTTAAAATTATGGACGGGCAGACAATTATAATTCTGCATATGGTCTAATAAATTAACCGTCCCTATCTCTCGCATTCCATTTTGAACATGATCTAATCCCAATATTTCTTTAGTCAATCTTTGCCCGGCCCTGGTAATAAGTTCAGGATAAGCTGCATTATTAGAGCTCGCATTTACCCCGGCATATTTAGTAACAATTGCCAAGATTTTCTTATCCCGAAAGACACTTCCTGTTCCTCCGCGCCCCGCTTGCTTAATCCGAACTTTCCTGCGGCGCACATCATACCAGCTAACATTTAAAATTCCTAAATTGGTATTTTCTGCTCCTCTTCCGGAAGAAACAATGCTAAGGTTTCTTCTATCTTTTTCATCATCAGCATATCTTTCAGTCAGTTTTTCGATAAGTAAATAAGTATCTGAATTTATTCCCGGAACCTCTTCAATAATAACTTTTCCTTTATTTCCATCAATAAAAATAATCACATCTTCTTTGGCTTTGCCTTGAATTTCTAAAAGGTCCCAACCGGAAAATTTTAAAAAAGGAGCAAGATAACCTCCTACATTATTATCATTAACTGTTTCGGTCTCCGGTGAAAGAGTTACTACGTGGGTCTTGCCGGTACCAGAATATTGAGTAACCCCGCAAATAGGCCCGGTGCAGAAGATTATTTCATTTTCAGGGTCATTCCATTTTGTCTTTGAGGAAACAGCATCCCACAAATACCATATACCATAACCACGTCCCCCGGTAAAGGTTTCCTTCACCTGAAGGTCGATGGGTTTTTCTTCAATTTTATTTTCTGAAAGGTTAATGTATAAACGCCTATCAGTATAACCTTTTTCTACTTTTCCCGGCTCAAATTCAAAAGATGTTAATAATTTTTGATTTTCTTTGCTTGCTTTAAACATTGATTCTTTCTCCTTCGTTAATTCATATCAAGATTATAAGTTTCAAAATATACTTTTAAAAAATTGCTTTCATTTAAGCTATGTCTATTCATAAAACTGTAAAAATATTAATTGTAATAATTGTTTTCATTAAATCTTACCACATAACACTAAATGAAGCCATCTTATCTTTTTTAAAACCAAGACAAGATGGCCTCATTTTCAATTATTTATTACAAAACTAAAAATGCTTTAAACTTCTTCTGCTTTCTTCACCTTAAGTTCAGGCAGAGGGAAGGAAATTCCAGCTGATTTTGCGGATATTGATGAAAATAGGTAAAGTAGAATTACCACTAATATTAATCCTAAAGGCAATACTAAACCTACTGACATACCAGTTCCGGCCAGGATGTAACCTAATGCAGCGACTCCGGCAGCAGTGAGAGCATAAGGTATCTGGGTCTTAACGTGATCCATATGGTCAGAACCAGAGAACATCGAAGACATAATAGTAGTATCAGAAAGTGGTGAACAATGGTCTCCCATAACCGAACCGGTTAATACGGCAGATATGCCCAAAGGCAAAGGTACACCCAAAGCTAAGGCCAAAGGAACAGCAATAGGCATGGCTATAGCCATAGTCCCCCAGGAAGTACCGGTAGAAAAAGATATAATGTTACAAATTATAAACATAATCATAGGTAGTAAAACCGGGGAAATAACCCCTTTGGCAGCGTTTACCACATAAGGAGCAGTTCCGATACCATCACAAACACTACCTATCGACCAGGCTGAGATTAAGATTAAGTTAGCCAGAACCATCATCTTAGCTCCATCTATAAAGGCATCCATCATATCAGCTAAGGTTCCAATCCCTTGAGCTTTGTACATTAATATGGCTACGATTACAGCAAATGCGGCTCCCCATAAAAGAGCAGTCATAGCATCAGCATCAGAAATTGCGGCGGTAAATGACTCAGCAGAAGTACCGCCCCCAGTCCACCACATTCCAAATATACTAACTACTACCAGGACTATAAGGGGGACAACCATATTTACAGTTTTTTGGGGTACATTTTCTAGTACTTTTAATTTGCTTCCGCCAGAAAGCGGAGTTGCTCCATCAGCAAAGACTTTGCCGGTAGTTCTTACTCGATGTTCAGCTTTTAACATAGGTCCATAATCTCTTTGAGATAAGGCAATAGCCAGGACTAATATAATAGCAAAAATACTGTAGAATCGATAAGGTATTGATTGTAAAAAGATAGTGTAAGGAGTTAAAGATACTGAAGTGCCTTCTATAGCATCACCAATAAGCCCAACTTCATACCCAACCCAGGTAGAAATTAGAGCTAAAGAAGCTACCGGTGCAGCTGTTGAATCAACAATATAAGAAAATTTTTCTCGGGAAATCCCCAATTTATCGGTTACTGGCATAAAGGCATTACCTACTATTGCAGTATTAGCATAATCATCAAAGAAAATTATTAATCCAAATAGCCAAGCGGTAAATTGCCCGCCACGAGCACTCTTTACTTTATCAGTTATACTTTTAACAAAGGCTTGAGCACCGCCAGAAAGATAGATTAAACCGATAAGCCCACCGATTACGAAGTCAAATAGTAAGATGGTAGCATTCCAACTATCAGCTGCATTCTCTACAATATAACCTAAGGTTTTAGTAACACCACCTATGGGATTCCAACCTGTCAGAATGGTAGCGCCTACCCATATACCGATAAAAAGAGAAGCTAAAACTTGTTTAGTTAAAAAACAAAGAACAATAGCTACCAATGGTGGTAATAGAGATAAAAAACCATAACTTGCTGCAGTTTCTTCTTCTGCAGCCCAGGCTATCCCAGATAAGGCAAAAAAAACAAATATTAACAAAGTCAATAATAATGCATTCTTGTACTTGTTCCAATGATACATTTTTAATTCACCCTCCTTGTTTTAAAAAATAAAATTTTTTCTATAACTTAGTTGCAGTTAATCTGTTAAGCATTTTTAAACCTTCTACGTCACCTCCTGTCTTTAATTTTTTGGCTCAAGATTTCTTCTAAATTCGGCCTGCCAATTTCTTGTAATTCATATTTTACTCTTATCGATTTCTTGTTAATTTTGATAATTCGGGATAAATCAATAGGAGTACCAATAATTACTATATCACAATCAACAGCATTTATAGTATCTTCCAGTTCCTGAATCTGTTTTTTACCATATCCCATTGCCGGTAACAGTGTCCCTATCCCGGGATATTTTGTATAAGTATCTTTAATGGTGCCAATGGCATAAGGACGGGGATCTATAATCTCTTTTGCCCCATATTTTTGAGCAGCTACCACCCCTGCGCCATATTTCATTTCACCATGAGTTAAAGTAGGGCCATCCTCTACTACCAGGACTTTTTTACCTCTAATAAGTTCGGGATTATCTACTGTAAGCGGGGAAGCAGCTTCGATTAAAATTGCTTTAGGAGCGAGCTTATGAATATTCTCTCTAAGCTGATTTATTTTGTCTAAGTCAGCAGTATCTATTTTGTTCATCACTACCACATCCGCCATCCTGAGGTTAGCCTCTCCGGGATAATAAGTCATTTCATGACCGGCTCGATGAGGATCAGTAACTACAATATGTAAATCCGGTTTATAAAAAGGCAGGTCGTTATTTCCTCCATCCCAGACAATTATATCTACATCTTCCTCAGCTCTTCTTAGTATCTCCTGATAATCTACTCCGGCGTAAAGAATATTACCTCTATCGAGATGAGGTTCATATTCTTCTCTCTCTTCAATAGTACAATTATAACGGTCTAAATCAGCATAAGTCTCATATCTTTGCCAGATCTGTTTTTTAAGATCACCATAGGGCATAGGATGCCTTATTACAGCTATTTTATATCCTTTCTTTTTCAATATATCCGTTACTTTGCGAGTGGTTTGACTCTTGCCACAACCAGTCCTAACTGCGCAAATAGATACCACAGGAAGTTTAGATTTTAACATAGTACTTTTAGGCCCCATTAACCTGAAATCTGACCCATTAGCTAATACTATTGAGGCCTTATCCATAACATACTGATGAGGAAGATCGCTATAAGCTAAAATTACCTGATCTATTTGGTTTTTTTTAATTAAATCAGGCAATTCTTCTTCTGGATATATAGGTATGCCTTCAGGGTATAAAGAACCAGAAAGTTCAACAGGATATTTTCTACCTGCAATATCAGGTATTTGAGTAGCTGTAAAGGCAACCACCTCATAATTTTGATTATTTCTAAAGTATACATTAAAATTATGAAAATCTCTTCCAGCAGCTCCCATTATGATGACTTTAATTTTACTCACAAAAAAATCCCTCCTATAATATTATTCTATTCGACAAAACTTTTCAAATTCCTCTTTTTTTATTTATTTTTTTTAAATTTTTATTAAACTTTACCCATTGCCCTCTCTAACACATCTAATGCTTCATCTAACTGTTCATCAGTAATCTCTAAAGAGACTAACATCCTAAGAAGGTTTTTATTGATTCCGGCAGTGGCAATAAATACTCCGTTCTTTATGCATTCCTGAACAATTTGGGCTGTTTCCTGGGTAGCCGGTTCCTTGGTCTTCTGGTCTTTTACCAATTCTATAGCCATCATCGCTCCTATTCCACGGACATCTCCTACTAAAGAATATTTATCTTTCATTTCAAGGAAACGCTCTTTCAACTTTTCCCCTATTTTCACTGCCCTGCCTAATAGATTTTCTTCTTTAATAATCTTTATCACTTCAAGTGCTGCGCGGCAAGCTACCGGATTACCCACATAAGTACCGCCAATACATCCTCCGGGGAGAGAATCGGTAATCTCTTTTTTGGCAATTACTGCTGAAAGGGGTAAGCCCGCAGCTAAAGATTTAGCCAGGCAGATTATATCCGGTTCTATATCCCAGTTTTCTATGGCAAAAAACTTTCCGGTTCGGCCTATACCACTTTGAATCTCATCGGTTACAAGTAACATACCGTATTTATTGGTTAATTTTCTTAAGTATTCTAAAAATCCCTCCTGGGGGACATTAAACCCTCCTTCTCCCTGTATAGGTTCAATCACTATAGCAGCAACAGAGTCAGGGGTTACAGTATTTACAAGTATCTTTTCAAAATCTTCATTAGCCATAGGATGAGAGGGACTGGGGAAGGGTAGTCGGTATATTTCAGGGGCAAAGGGTCCGAAGTGGTACTTATAGGGCATAGCCTTATGAGTCATGGTCATAGTAAGAAGAGTGCGGCCATGGAAGGCATTTTCAAAGACGATGATAGCCGGTCTTCTGGTATGGGCCCGGGCAATCTTTACTGCATTTTCTACTGCTTCTGCACCGGAGTTAAAAAAGGCAGCTGCCTTGGGAGTATTCCCGGGAGCTAACTTTACCAGTTTCTCGGCTAGTTCTACCAGAGATTCATAAGGAACAGCAGTAAAATCGGTATGTAAATATTTTTCTGCTTGGTCTTTAACTGCGGCTACCACTTTCTTATGGGTATGCCCTACGGCCAGACATCCCCAACCGCCGGTAAGGTCGATAAACTGATTACCATCTACATCGGTGACCAAGGCTCCCTCGCCATGGGCAATATAACAGGGAGAAAGGGAACTGCCCATAGGTTTGGCGATATATTTTTCTCTTCTTTTGGCTATTTCCTGAGACTTTGGCCCGGGTAAACTGGTTTTAAGGGAAATGAATTTGGTCATATAATTGTGTCTCCTTTAATTTAAATTTTAAATTAATCGATAGTGAATAGTTGTTTTCACGAGGGCAAGCCCCTACAGAACAATGAAATTTCTATACAATTAAAGTATCTTCTATTATCTTATTATATCTTCCTAGAAACCTCAAGTATATTTATCTCTCTCCTCTTCAACTCTTCCAAGAAGTTTTCATAGATTTTTCCTTCTATGGCATCTTCGGGGGCTACTATCCCTTTCTTGGTTATCTCCCCTTTTCCTAACATAACTGTGGCAATAGCTTCTGGGAAAGCGGTAACTCTCCCCATTGCAGAAATACCATTCTCGGTATCTGCCTCTTCCCACATATAATAATCGATCCTCATCTTATGGCCATCTTTTATCCCGGTAACGGTATTCCACATCACACAGACATCAGTTTCACCTTCCAAGGACTGAAGCTTGGGAGTCATTATATGGGATAAAAATTCACGAGGGGATATCTTTATTCCTTTAAATTCTATCGGGGTAGAATCTAACATGCCACATTCTTTTAATACTCCTGCTCCTTCCCAATGACCCGGCCAACGGATGGTTTTTTCCGCACATTCTTTAAGTTGTGTTCGGGTATAAAGGAAACTGGGCATTCCCGGAGTAATAGCACAGACCAATTCCTCATCTTTTCCTAATTGGTTAAATCGAAATTTTTCAAGATCATCCATTGCGTTTGCTTCTACAATTTTACCGTTCTTCACTACATCTACTTTAACCATATATTCTCTTAAAACATGTTCAAAAGCCCAGGTGATCATATATTTCAATGGATGATTTTTAGCAAATTCTTTAGCCGGAACACCCCCGCATCTGGCTATAGCTGAATCCGCCTGGTCCATTTTCTTAATACCTTCACCCAAAGTAATATTAGTTAAACCGGGGGCAAAACCCATTCCATCAATAAAGGTTACTCCATTTTTTATTGCTTTTTGGTGAAGAGATTCTCCATATTCATCCAAGGTCATTCCATTGGGAATTTCTAAACCCTCAACCTCATATTTATCCGGTTTCCTATGATATTCTTCTAAAATGTCTACTATATTAAGCCCGGACTCAATAGCCATATCCACCACTTTATAACTACATTTCCTATCAGGTAAAGTAATAGCGCCCACATCATATTGTTTCATTAATTTCATAGTCTCTTTGCGATTATTAACATCGACAGTATGGAGCACTATCTTATCGCTATTTATCCATTTTTTAGTTTTTTCCAGTGCATTCTCTCTCCTGCCGGTAATTCCTATAATCCCTACTTCTCCAACTTTGCTATTTTTGGCTAAATCCCAGGCAACAGCAGAGCCCATCTTTCCCGAACCTCCAAAAACCAAAACCTTCATATTCTTTTCCTCCTTCTTTGGTTACTTAGCTATTAAATTAGTCGATAGTGAATAGTCGTTAGTTAGTCGTTAGTTCAAAACTCAAAACCTTTTCGTATAAAGTATTACTTTTAAAGTAGGGGGTCGGATTTATCCGACCTGTTCTCATTGCAGGTTCGATGAATCGGACCTCCGTTTTCACGAGGGCTGGCCCCTACGAAAAAAGGAAATTTCTATGTAATCCAGTTAACTGTTTAGTGATTAGTTAGTTTTAAGACGATATTTGCTAATAAAAAATCTACCAAATAAAATAGGCAATTAATGATAGAGCCTTCATTAATTGCCTATTATTTTCCCCTTTTTAAATGAAGCGCTCCATCTGAGGGTAGCGCTCCATCTAAATCCGGAAATAGATTTGATGACAGTCTTACAGTTGTTCACTGTAAGCCCAGTAAAAAGATTTTTTATATAATCCTTTTACTTCGGCGGAAATACCTTTCAAGATGAATTTTAATCCTTCATCTTTACTTATTATTGTCCGCACCTCTACCTCACACTTGTATTAGTGTAAGTCAATACTAATTTATTAATATAATTATATCAATTTTCTTTGAATATTCAACCACTTCCTTCTTATTAATTTACCAATTAATTAGATTATATTTCTTCTATACTTTCTTTGTAAAATATATTTCTTTTTTCTAACTCTTTCATTACTTTTTGATATACTTCGTGTTCTCTTCCTATATATTCTGGGGGACAGACTCCCAGATATTGGAATTCTCCTTGGGCAACCAACCGGGCCATAATCGCACAGGGAAACCCGGTAGCGCGAGACATAGAAGTAGCTTTCTCTTCTTTATCGTAATAATCTATCAAGTCGTAAGTATAACGCAGAATTTTTTCATCTTTTTTGCCCTGAACTATCACTCTCATTACTGTTAATTCTTCTTCTCCCTCTTTTAATTCCCACTTAGGAAAGAGTAATTTGGAGGTAAGATCTATAGGTTTAACTTTTACTCCCCTTACTTCAATAGGTGTATCACTAAAAAATCCGGTCTCCCTTAACATCCGCATCTTTTCAGCATAACCCGGATAACGTAAAGTCTTCTCTTTCATAGAAGGGATTTTAATAGTATAAAGCAGACTACGAAGTCCATCGGTATTAAAAGCTTCTAAAGTACCAATCTGGGGTAAATCAACCAATTCAAGATCAGAAAGTGCAGGCTTTTCCACAATTTTTCCGCATTCTATTAATCTTGCCGGTCTTATATATTCTTCTATAACATCTTTAGGAGACCAGGCAATCTTATATTCATAAGGCCATTCCCTTATCACCGGAAGACCTCCTACTAAAATAGTAGCACTTTTGGTTTCATCCATCAAGCTATCGACATAACCTACAATCATGTGACTCATACCCGGAGCTACTCCCATATCCACCACGGCGGTAACCCCTTTCTTTTTGGCAAGTTCATCCAAACTCAAAGGATCTTCAGCCATAAAAGATATATCAACTATATTCTTACTGGTTTCAATAACTGACCGTAGCATATTAAATCCTAAAAAACCGGGAACTGCTCCGATTACTATATCTTGTTCAGCGACTATCTTTTTAATAACTCTCGAATCAGATAAATCTGCTTTTATACCGCCTATTCCCGTTTCTTTAAGTAATTTGTTTAATCTTCCTTCATCAATATCCGCTGCAGTTACCTGAAAATTTTCATCTTTAGCTAAATCTTTAGCGATTAATTCACCTATTAATCCACAACCCAATACTATTGCTTTCACACTACTACCTTCCTTTAAAAATTCTTTATTTAAATATTAACAGTATAGTTTTTCATTTCAGAATCTATTTTTCCCAGCAGAAAGAAATTATACTAATTTAAATCCTTCCTCAATTGCTTTCATATTAACTGCTGCTTCTTTTTTGCTAGGATATCTATTTTTTATTGCTTTTATCAAAGCTTCTTTCTTAACTATTTTAGTTTTTCCCACGATAAACCCTAAAGCAATTATATTAACTACCTGCAAGGAGCCAATCTTAAAAGCCATCTCGGAAAAGGGGAAAGAGTAGACTTGCCCTAATTCTCGATCGTAATCTGTTACTTCATTGGAATTAATTACTACCATAGTCTTTTTGATTATCCTGCTTTTAATCTTGGGGTAAGCTTTATTAGAAAGAACCAAAATAATATCTGGATATAAAGCTTCGTAATAAGCAACAAAATTATCACTAATTAATATATCTGATTTCGCAAAAGTGCCCCGGGCTTCTGTCCCGTAGGTGCAAGTCATAACCGCAAATTTATTATCATAAGAACTGGCTGCTTCCCCTAAAATAGCACCACTTGAGACTGTACCTTGACCACCTACACCACTCAAAATAATTTCATACTGTTTTTTCTCCATATTTTTTACTCCTTTGAGAATAAGCCAAATTGATTGGATGCCCTTTTTTGAACTTCTTTATAACGCCTAATATACCCATCAACTTTTTTATCTATATATTCCCCAACAATTATTTTACCCGCCAATTCATCTGACTTCATATCTTTAGCCAATTTTATGTTTATACTGCTTTTCCGTAATCTTTCTATCATCTCAGGAGCTTTCCCTAATTTATTAGCCCTACCATAGTGAGTGGGACAGATATTCATTGCCTCTACAAAGCGAAAACCATTTTGTTTTTTAAATGCTTTAGAAATAAATCTCCTTAATTGCAATGGATTTGCCACTGTCCCTTTAGCCACATATGCTGCACCCGCAGTCTTAACTAATTCAGAAATATCAAATTCGTCTTCTACATGCCCGTAACGGGAAGTAGAAGAAATTGCCCCAAAAGGTGTGGTCCCAGAGTATTGGCCTCCAGTCATACCATAAGTATAATTATTAGACATTATTACAGTGATATCGATGTTTCTGCGAGCTGCGTGGATAAGGTGATTTCCACCAATTGTTGCTCCATCTCCATCTCCGACTAAAGCAATTACATTCAAAGAAGGATTAGCCAATTTTATTCCAGTAGCAATAGTTAACGCCCTCCCGTGAGTCCCATGAAAAGCATGAGTAGTTAAATAATCGTCAGCCTTCCCCCAGCAGCCAATACCGGTGACTGCTACCGTATTCTCTCTTGAAAAACCACTTTCTTCCATAGCTCTGACAATACAACCCATAACTATGCCATTCCCACAACCAGAACACCAAAAAAAGGGCAAGAGTTCCTTTTTTAAAAATTTCTTTCCATTATATTTCATCATTTATACCCCATCTTTATTTCTTTAATAATTTCTTGAGGAGTTATACTTACGCCTCCCACTTTATTAACTCCCGCAACTGGAATATCTTTAACGTATCGTTCAATTTCGGATTTCAATTGTCCTAAACTTAATTCCGGTACAACTATTTTCTTAACCTTTTTACTATATTTTTCAATTAAATGCTCAGGGAATGGCCATAAAGTATGAAGTTGTAATAAACCGACTTTTAAACCATCTTTTCTTGCTTGCTCAACAGCAGCCAGACCTGGGCGAGTACTGCAACCATAAGCAATAATTAAAATTTCCGCGTCTTCACAATTAAACGCTTTATACAAACATATTTCCTTTTTATAATTTTCAATTTTATTAGTTAGGCGCCGAACCGATCTATCATAATTTTCTGGATTAGTATCTGGATATCCATCCAAACCATGCCCTGAACCATTTGCCTTACTTATACGTATTCCACCAAAAGGAGCAAAGGGAGGTATTAAATCTTCACCAAAATTATAGGATTTAAATTCTTCCGGTGGACAGGTAGCCATTTTACGGTTCTCAACTTTAATTTCTTTAGTATCAGGTATATCGATTGTTTCATACATTTTTCCTACTATTTCATCCATTAACACAAAAACGGGGGTTCTAAAACGTTCAGCAAAATTAAAAGCTTTAATAGTAAGATCAAAGCATTCTTGAACTGTTGCAGGAGATACTGCAATTATTGCATGATCCCCATGAGTACCCCAACGGGCTTGAAAAAAATCACCCTGGGCAGGTTTAGTTGCTAATCCTGTACTAGGACCAGCTCTTTGAACACTAATCAATACACAAGGTGCTTCAACCATGCAGGCCAATCCAATATTCTCATTCATTAAAGATATACCAGGACCACTACTTGCTGTATAAGCCTTTACCCCGGTCATACTTGCTCCAATTATTGCGCCAATACTGCCAATCTCATCCTCCATCTGTATATAAGTACCTCCTACTCGGGGCAAATTAATTGAGGCATGTTCTGCAATTTCTGAAGAAGGAGTTATGGGATATCCGGCAAAAAATCTTGCCCCTGCTGCTATTGCCCCTTCTCCAGCAGCAATGTTTCCTTGCATAAAAACTCTTTTCCCTTTTTTCGTGTTATTCATTTCTTTAATTCCTTCCTATCAACTATTTCGATTGCCATCTCCGGACACATTATCACGCATTTATCACAAGCGGTGCACTCATCTTCTTTCTCGACCTGGGGACCATCTAATTCATTAAAAGAATAAACTTCTTTGGGACAAAATGCAGCACATATTCCACATTTCTTGCATAATTTACGATCTGTGAGAATTTTAACCATTTCTTGCCTCCATTTCTTATGAGATTAAAATAATATTTTCTTAAACTAAAATTCGTCCTTCGGCAATCGCCC
>Ga0180732_1000636_pt1 | contig 27529 bp, 23 predicted proteins | sample KR11_01MetaG_FD_148674 | JGI IMG/M metagenome (GOLD analysis project Ga0180732, IMG submission 148674) | Groundwater microbial communities from the Olkiluoto Island deep subsurface site, Finland - KR11_0.1 MetaG | ecosystem: Environmental > Aquatic > Deep subsurface > Groundwater | place... | reverse complement strand
TGGTGTTTACTTTACAAATGCAGACACGCTTTTACTCAGCGGTTTAGCTGACATGAGTCAATTTGCCGGTCAGCTTCCTAGCTTTGGCATTCCTGCGTATCTCCTCAGTTTTGATGCATTCATGATGGTACTTCCTTATGCAGTTATCGTTGCACTTGTGGGCATAATCGAATCACTTCTGACACTTTCGGTTTTAGACGAACTCAGCAACACAAGAGGCTCTGCAAATAAAGAGTGTATTGCTCAGGGAACGGGGAATGTGACTTGTGGCTTTTTTGGCGGCATGGCTGGTTGTGCGATGATTGGACAAAGTATCATCAACTACACTTCAGGGGGAATCGGCAGACTCTCTTCATTCGTTGCGGCTGTCGGACTCATCATTCTGGTCGTCTCCATGAGCGGCGTTTTAAACGCCATTCCTGTGGCTGTTTTGGTTGGGATTATGTTTATGGTAAGTATCGGTACCTTTGAGTGGTCAAGCTTCTCTAGGTTAAGCCGAATGCCACGTACGGATGCCTTTGTAATGGTGGCTGTAACGGTCATCACCGTTGTAGAAGATTTGGCTATTGCGGTTATTGCCGGCGTTATTATCTCTGCTCTTGCGTTTGCATGGAAACATGCACGTATTTGGGCAAAAACGCATGTTGAAGAAGACGGAACAAAAGTTTACACGCTTGAAGGACCGCTCTTTTTCGGAAGTGCTTCAACTTTTGCAGACAATTTTGACATTCTTCAAGATCCGCCAAAAGTCGTCATTGACTTTAAAAACGCAAGAGTTATGGATTCTAGCGGGGTTGAAGCAGTTGATGCAATCACTAAAAAATATGAAGATGCGGGGAAAAATCTTTTACTGCGTCACCTCAGTCCAGACTGTAAAGCTATCCTCAAACAAGCGGGCCCGCACTGTTCTTACGAAGAAGACGATCCGACCTACAAGGTTGCGTTTAACTACTAAAACTTTTGTGGCTATCTTTTAGTTTCACCTCTTCTAAGGTGAAACTAAAATCATTTAACTGCCTCTCACCACAATAAAACTCTCAGGTCTCAGCGGTTTATATTTTGGCATACTTTGCCCGACTCTTGCGTTTATGTAGGTTGGGTCTGCAAGAACGAATCTTCTGTTTCCCGCATTGACACTATCTCCAAACATAGGAATGTAGAGCCCTGTCGCCATATGGTCTTTATATTTCACACCAATAACGGGAACTCTAAAAAGCTTTTTCACAAGTCTGGAAAATAAGACGGCTCTGTCTTCGCAATCTGATTTGTCAAAGAAGAGTGTCTCCTGTGCAAACATAACTTTTTCTCTGCCAAACTGCTCGGCGTCACGTTCATATTCAAAAGCATTTTGAACAAAACTCAGAACAAAGTTAATTCCCAAACTTGCCTCTTTTTGGTCAATCTCTTTTTTCAGTTCTTTGGCTATTGAAAAATATGTTTGCTCATCTAAAGGCGCATTAAAATAAGTTTCGTAATCCGCTTGAGGATAACTGCCCATAAAATCTATAAGATTTTGATTGTACTCGTACTTAATCTGCATCTCTTTTGAATTATATGTAAATTTCAATGTTTTACTTTTGATATTTTGCTCAAATTTTGGAAGCGTTGTCAAAGACAAATCTAGTGCTTTATCTGCCTCGGGATAACTTTTATCGTAAGAGTATACAGAAGAAGTAGTTGATTTTGAGTACTCCGAGAGAGCATAAAACTTCTTATCTGAAAAAGTATAATTAGGTGTACTGTAAATATCTTTTTCTGAGTGCAGCATAAGAGTTATGTGTTTATTGGCTAATCCGACTTTAGCGTTATATCCAAGCTTATTGAAGATGAACCATGCAAAAAGCTTTGATTCATCCCCTTCATGAAAAAGTGTCTCAGACATCTTTGTAACCAACATATAAAGAGCCCAGTCATTGAGTTGCATATCATCTTTTACTGCGTTTATATCCGCGAGTAAAGGCTTATATGCGCTCAATGCGAGAGTGTTAAAAAAATTCGCTATACCTGCTTGGTTTTGCGGATAAAAATTTGCACTTTTAATCTTCTCATCAACATGAAATGCCAGCGTAGTTCCATAAAAATTAAAACTAAGCTCTTTTTTAAGATCAGATACCGTTGGAATAATTTCCTCAGATGACGAAGGTTTTAAAGGAGTTTGTTCTTGAGGATTTTCAAGTTTTATAAAAACTTTTGGTCCAACAGGGATGACCTCTCTTGGTTGGGCCGAAGAAATTACTTTTGGTTTTGGTTCTTCATAAAGCGGTGCACCGATATGAACTCTGTACTCTTTAAATTGTTCATCAAGATAAGTTCTAAAGCCATTGTCCCGCTCGTCCGCATACGCAGCAAAAGATTTCGCCTGAGAGCTTTTAAAATCTGCAAAACTCTCCGCATAAACAAATGAAGTACAAAAAAGTAATACTAAATTAAAACGGCCAGATAGCCTCAACTGTTTTTGTTCCCCATCCTTGTTCTGTTGCACGGTCCACGTCTCCTTGTGTTTTGTAAAGAATTTTAGCATCACTCATTTTTGAAGAGTTTATGCTGTTGTATTGGTCAATATCATAAGGACGGATTACCCCGCTTATTTGTATAACCTGTTTTTGCTGGTCAATCAATATTTCACGTTTTCCGGATACAAAATAGTTTCCATTGTGAAGTACTTTTACAATTCTGGCAGAAACTGTTGTAGTAAACGCAGCATCTTTTGTTGCACTCCCTGCTCCCTTGTAAGAACTCGTAGAATCTGCTCCAAAACCTACATTCGTTAAGCCGCTTAAATGTCCTGCCGCAGCACTGACCGCTGCGTTTCCTCCGCCGGAACTGAAAAGACCTCCGCCTAGAGAAGCACTGTCAGCTTCACTCAGCTGCTTCGCCCCAGAACTTGAACTTTTGGCAGTTTCAGAAATAATGACAGTTACAATGTCGTTTACATGCATGGCTTTATGGTCTGAAAAGAGCGGTGAATCCCCTTGGCCAAAGATACTTCCCGTAGAGACAAAGTCCTGTTCACTTTCACGTGCGGGCATCTGTTCAACATAGACAGGCGGCTCAAAGTCTATCTCTGGGTCCATCAGATGCGCGGTACAGCCGCTAAAAAGCAGTATGGTATATAGACTTGTAAATATCAGTAGGAAGTTATTAATCATTATCTCTCTTTAAAAGTAGCTTGTTTTGCTATAATGATAGCAAAAATAGTACCAAGGACATTCAATGAGTTTAAGAGAAACAATAAACGATGATTTAAAAAATGCTATGAAAGCAAAAGAAACGAAAAAACGCGACGCCCTTCGTCTTTTAACGAGTGCTTTTAAGCAGATTGAAGTAGATGAACGTAAAGAGTTAACGGATGAGGATGTCATCAAAATTATTCAAAAACAGGTCAAGAGCAGAAACGATTCTGCAACGCAGTACAGAGATGCCGGGCGTGATGACCTGCTTCAGATAGAGCTCGATGAAATAGCTGTTTTTGAAGTCTATCTTCCGAAACAACTCAGCGATGAGGAACTCACGGCAGCCCTTCGTAAAATTATAGAGAGTGTCGGTGCGAAAGATGTTAAAGATATGGGAAAAGTAATGGGAGCAGCTTCTAAAGAGCTTGCAGGTCTTGCTGATGGAAAAAGAATCAACGAGTGCGTTAAAACATTACTGGCTTAATGTTTTAACTCTGAAGTTGAAATGACCTGACAGAATCCTCCGGTAGATGTAAAGAAAACTTCAAAGTTTTTTACATCCATCGGTCTTGAGCAGTAGTATCCTTGCATATAGTCACAATATCTTTCCTGTAAAAAAGTGTACTGTTCATACGTCTCTACCCCCTCTGCAATCACTTCCAAATTGAAATTTTTTGCAATTGTGAGAATAGTGCTTATCAGCTCCTTATCATCCACATCATCTTGTATATCCTGAATAAAAGATTTATCGATTTTAAGTGTTGTAAAGGGAAGTTTCTTCAAATAAGCTAACGATGAATATCCTGTGCCAAAATCATCTATAGAAATTCTAATACCGAGTTTTCTGAGATTATTCATTTTTTCACGAATAATCTCCACATCTTTAACTATGATTGACTCTACAAGTTCTAATTCAAGATGATACGGACTTATTCCCGTATCATCTATAATATCTTTCACTTGCTTTACAAATCCGGAATAATTAAACTGACGTACACTGATATTCACAGCAATTCTACTAAAGGAATCAACATGCGGAAACTCTTTTTTCCAAGCTACAAACTGTTTCACACTATTTTTCAACACCCAATTACCTATACTGACTATAAGCCCGCTCTCTTCGGCTACAGGGATGAATTCATCAGGCATGACATGTCCAAACTCTTGAGAATTCCAACGTAAAAGTGCTTCTGCACCCATAAGTTTACCGGTTGAAAACTCAATAATCGGTTGATAATGTATTTCCAGCTCTTGATTTTCAATAGCACTTCTGAGGCCATTTTCTATAGTAAGACGTCTTTTAACCCATTCATCCATTTGGTGTTTATAAAATGTTGTTGTATTTTTACCCGCTTTTTTAGCCTGATACATTGCAATATCTGCATTTTTAAGCAAGTCGTGTTCATTTTGTTCTTTGTCATCTACAAGCGCAATTCCTATACTTGAAGATATATTGAGTTTATATCCATCTATTTCAAATTGTTGTTTTAGCACTGTATGGACTTTTTGTGCAATATACTCTGCGTTTGTTGCAGATTTCTTTTCATCAGTTCCTAAGTCCGGCAATAAAATAACAAATTCATCCCCGCCTATTCTTGCAACCGTATCTTCAATTCTGATAATATCTTTTAACCTTGCTGCTGCTTGTATAAGAAGTTTATCTCCTATCGCATGTCCCAAAGAATCATTAATATTTTTAAAATTATCTAAATCAAGAAATATAAGACCAAAAATAGCGCCATGTCTTTGATATCGAATACTTTCATACTTTATTTTCTCAAGCAGAGTTGCACGATTTGGGATATTAGTAAGCTGATCATGACTTGCCTGATATTCATACTTAAGCTGTGTCAGCATTCTTTGTGTTATATCGGAAACAATAGCAATTCCGCCAATAATATTGTGGTTTGCATCTTTAAGAGGCGATGTACTCATAGAGATCCAGAGATCTTTTTTTATGTACTTTGTCTGATATTCTCCTTCATAAAAACCTTCTACATCATCTAAAGTTGATTGTAATGTCGGTAATAATCTTTGATCGGGTAATGTATGCAGATCAAGTCCTATCAAAAAATCATGCGGAGCTTCTAAAAATTCTACTATCTCCTGATTTGCTTCTCGAATAATTAAATCACTATCATATATAATAATTCCAAGCGGCGCTTGGTTAAAAACTTTTCCAAAACGTTCCTCTGAACGTAAAAGTTTCTCCTTCTCATCCTCATACATTTGACGGGATTCTACAATGTCAAGATAATGTTCATGAAACAGAGTACTAATTTTATATATTAGCAGCAAGTAAAGCGTTATGAGTATTGCAAAAATATTATGAATATAGGTATCTTGCATCAGGAGCTGTGCAATTAAAGGTACAATTAAAAAAAATATAAAAATTCTGGATGCACTTCTTAGAGATGACAAACTGCTAATTGCGCCGGCACTCAGTCCCGCGACAATAACGATTAACATAGCCTGATGCAAGTAGCTCTCAGGTACAAAAAAGAAAAAAGAAGCAAAACTCCATAGAATCGATGACAATACAAGCGGAAGATAAAATATATATTTCCACTTTATAATAGAATATTTACTTTTATTTTTGTCATAATAAATTGAGGAAGAAAATCGGAATATGCTAACAAGAAGAGTTATACTTAACCAAGGAATCAAAAAAGTATCACTGACATTTTGATACATAATCACGCTCAAGACAAGTGCATTTACCACGATTGCCAAAGACGAAAGCTTTAAATTTTTATACGCTCTACTTAACAACTCTTCATAATGTAATTCTATTGGTTTCAATATTCCACTTTGTATTAATTTTGTCGGATTTAGTATTTAACCAAATTTCAATTTTCTTAGCGCATCTTCTTCGTTATCTTGTCGCATTAAAGACTCACCGACCAAGAACGCATCTACGCCGGCCTTACTCAAATCTTCAAGTTGTCCATGTTCATAAATTCCACTCTCCGCTACAATAATCTTGCCGTTTGGAATAAGCGGAATCAGTTCATAAGATAAATTCATATTCATCTCAAAAGTCTGTAAATTTCTATGGTTAATCCCTATAATATCACTTCCGGCATAAATTGCTTTCACTAAATCTGACTTATCGTGCACCTCAACCAAGGCTTCCATCCCCAAATGTCTCGTATAAGCAAGCAATTCTTTAAGTTCACCTTTACTCAGTGCTGCGGCAATAAGCAGTATAAAGTCTGCTCCATGCACTGTTGCTTCTAAAATTTGGTACTTTGAAACAATAAAATCTTTTCTCAAAAGAGGAATACTCACATAACGTCTAATACCGCCAAGATAATCAAGAGAACCTTGAAAATAGTGAGGCTCTGTTAAGATGGAAATAGCACTTGCTCCACCTCGCTCGTAACTTTGCGCAATAGCAAGCGGGTCAAAATTCTCACGTATAACACCCTTTGAAGGAGAAGCTTTTTTTACCTCGGCAATAATTCTGTACGGATCTTCTTCTGTTGCTTTTAAGTAAGGAATTACATCTCTTGGCGCTCTAGCATTAAACGCAAGCGAACGGCCCAGCCAGTCAAATGAAAACTCTTTTTCACGTTTGACTAAATCTTCTTTTGTTTTTTTGATAATCTCATCTAAAATCATTTCTTACCAACCTTTTTCATTTTTAAACATTGTTCTATAGCTTTGACATGAAGAAGTACTTCTTCATTATCTCCGCCCTCTAAATTTTTAACTTTTTGCATAATGTCACTCGCTTCTTGGCATTCACCTAATTTATAATGTCCCCAAGCGAGTGAATCAAGATAATAAGAAGAATTTGGCTCTTTTTCTAAAGCTTTTTCAATGTACTTCATTCCCTCTTTTATATTTACATCATGGTCAATAAGAATATAACCCAAATAATTCAGATATAAAGCATCACCATTCAGTTCAAGTACACTTTTAAGATTTTCTATGACCTGCGTAAGCATGATTCGGTCAGTTTTATCTGCATAACTTTCATACTTATAAATCGCACTTCTACCCAAATAGCTTACATCACCGGTTTTTTTATACAAACTTCTCGCGACCAAATGTGCTTTGTCATAATTTTTCATATTTGCATACAGCTGCAGAAGTGTATCATCATCGCTTTTAGAGTTCTCTAAAAAAGAGATTAACGATAGGGAATCTCTTTTGTAAAGATAAATTTGAACAATTTTTTTCGCTATATTTGCATCTTCTTCAAGCTCATATATTCTCAAATAAACATCCAAAAGTGCTTCAAGATTATTTTCTTTGCTGTAAAATCCTGCAAGTCTCATACATATTTGTAAAGAACAGCCATGGATACGGCTATGTGATTCAAGTCGGGTAATAGCCTCTTGCGTTTTATGTAAATGCACATATAAAACAAGTGATATTGTGTCTAAAACTTTTTCGCTATAGTTTTTTGCATAAGCTCGCTCAAGCACTGCCAAAGCATTGTCATACTCACGAAGCTGAACATGGATATCACTCAGTAAAAGATAGTCATCAAGTTCTTCAGACTCTTCCAAAAGCTCATGTGCCAAAAATTTTGCTTCCACTAAACGTCCGACTCCCATTAAAGCAACAATTTTTACACGCATCAGTACAAAATCACTGATACCTACATTATTGAGCGCATTTACCCTCGTAATAACCTTGTTAAATTCCGGCACAATCAAATCGTTTTGTAAAGAACGATACAGATACTCTTTTTTGCCCGTATTGTCATAAAGTAAGCTAAAGATGTCTGAAGCAGACTGAAAGTCTCTTAACTGCTCGGCACGAAGAGCAAAAAGTATGTACGAATCTTCATACTCATAAACTTTTTTGTTTGATTTTACTCCCTGCTCCGTTGCTTCTACTTGCGGTGTTTGATATAGACAGGCACTCATCATAAACAGTAAAAAAATCGGCATTAGTAATTTATACATCAACAATCCCCGGACACTCTAGCTTCAATTCATCTACTCGCGTTTTAAAATAATCCCAAAAAGGAAAAGTTCTGCATTGCGTTGGTCTTGCCTCGTAAATTTTACAGCCATTTGTATTTCTGTCATAAAAAATGCATTCATGGGAATCATTATACACTTGTTCTTTTATGGAATATTTGTACCCCTTTTTAAAAAGGTATTCTGCAGCGAATACTTTGATGTCCATTTCTAAAAGTTTTGCAATTTTTTCTATTTCAGCCATACTTACATAAATATAGCCGCTCTCACCTGTGCAGCATTTGCCTTGGCAACTTTCACATGCGGACGGATTGAACTTATAGTCATATCCTTCTTGGCTTATTAAATCTGACATTTTATACTCTGTGTTGAAGCTTTTTTATACACTTCTTTTGCCTGCTCTGAAAAGTCGTCTCCATTAAAACTAATAAATGGCTCCCAAATTTTCATCAAAGATTTGGAGCCGTTTCTTGCATGTATCATAACTAACGAAGCCCCTCTGTCAATTTTCGGGTGTACAAACTGCACATCCACCGCTTTAAGTTTTACCCTGTCTAATTCTGCGCAAATCACCCCGAATTGTGAAGCATCATAACAAAATATGAAGTGTGATTGAGGCTTTAATACTCTTGAAACTTTTTTAAAAAAATCACGCAAGGGTAAATTAACATTATATCGTGCGTTAAATAACATTTCATCTTCGCTCTTTGTCACGCCATCGTGGTAAAAAGGAGGATTTGAAATGATGTAGTCATATTTTTCACTCTCATCAAGTTCTAAAAAATCACTCTCATGCATCTTGTAATCTATTTTGTTTACTCTAGCGTTTGTTGTGGCATAATGAACAAAAGCTTCCTGCTTCTCAACTGCTTCTAGCTTTACTTTTGGATTGTCACGAGCAACCAAAAGACCGACTATACCGCAACCGGCACCGACATCAAGCACCCTTCCCTTCGGTTCAAAAAAGTTTATGAAGTTATACAAAAAAACAGAATCACTGTTGTAACAATAGCCACTTTGCGGCTGGTAAAGTAGCATAACTCAAACACCTTGAAATCATTTAGGATATAATTTTGTAATTATATCTCAAAGGCATTAAATGATTATTATCCCGGCTAGACTCGCATCAACAAGATTCCCACAAAAAGTTTTAGCAGACATTGGCGGCTTGCCTATGGTTGTGAGAACGGCACAACGAGTGGCTCATTTAGACAGGGTAGTTGTTGCAGCAGATGATGAAATAATTATGAAAGTCTGTAAGGAGTACGGCATTGAAACTATGCTTACTTCAACTACGCATAAAAGCGGTACGGACAGGATTCATGAGTGTGCAAACCTGCTCAAACTCAATGATGATGAAATCATTATAAATGTCCAGGCAGACGAGCCTTTTATAGAGCCCGAAGTTGTCAAATCACTCATGAGCAAGCTCCAATTACTTCAAGAAGCAAATGCAGAATTTATTATGGGAAGCTGCTACAACGCTATAAACGCAGAGTCGGCAGAAGATCCAAACCTTGTAAAAGTAGTGCTTGACGACAAAGAAAATGCAATATATTTCTCCCGAGCGAAAATCCCTTACAACCAAGGTGGAGGAGCAAAATATTTTGGTCACATCGGCATCTACGGATTTAGTAAAAAAAGTTTAAATGAATTTTGTAACTTAGGCGACGCACCGCTTGAAGACATAGAAAAACTTGAGCAGCTTCGAGCAATTTATCATCAGAAAAAAATCACAATGGTTAAAGTCGCAAGCACAGGTTTTGGAATTGATACGAAAGAAGATTTGGCAAGAGCAGTGGAGATTTTTCTCTAAATATCTAATTCGCATAATAAAATGAAAAAATATTAACTCTTTTCGCATTTATATGAAAGATTTGTTACGTTATCTGCAAAAAACAAATATTGGACTAAATAATGCTATAGCCTCAGTGAACCTTGTGTTTCTCATATAAATATTATGGAGTGGGCTATGGAAAGTTATAGAGATATTTATGTTAAATTTCAAATCCTTTTCTTCCAATGGAAAAAAAAGAGATTGAAAGTTTAAATAGAGCATAATAAAGAGCTTTTTTAAGCTCTTTACTCCATTTTTCTATACTTCTTGTTCGTTCTTCTTTGTACTCAAAAATCTCTGCATTATCAAATAATTTTCAGACAATAGTTTTATAAATATATATGTATTTTATTTAGGAATTAGCGAAGTAAAAAATTTTAAAGATGGGAGTTTAAAGAAGATTTATGAAAAAGTCCCAAAAAAGGGACTTAAATAAAAGAAGATTGAAAATTAGATATTATCGCGAATACCTAAATCAGCAACTAATTTCATATATGCGTCTTTGTTTGTTCTTTTGAAATACTTCATAAGACGACGACGTTGTCCAACTAATTTAAGTAGACCTAGTCTTGATGCATGATCTTTTTTGAATATTTTAAGGTGCTCTGTTAATTCAGCAATTCTTGTTGTAAAAAGTGCAATTTGAACTTCACTTGAACCTGTGTCATTTTCTTTACGACCGTATTTTGCAACGATTTCTTGTTTTTTAGCCTGATCTAAAGCCATAATAGCCTCCTGATGGGTATAATAATCTAACGTTTATATAAATTCATATAAAGTTGAAGTGGAATTGTACACCAACTATCCTTTAATTTTATTTACTCTAACTCGATTTATAATAGTTAGTCTTACTTATTTTAAATCTCAAAAAACAAGTTTTTTGTAGCTTTAGGGGGTTGTAGGGACTTTAGTCCCTGCCGCTAAAACGGACGCGTTCGTTTTAGCGCGTAGAATCAGATAGTGAGATAAACAAATTTTTTAACTTCTTTAGATATAATCAGAATCAAATTTAAATAGAAAAGTACCCCATGCTAATAACAAAAGCCAGTGAATACGCAATTTTATCACTTATAGTATTATCAAAAGCAACTGTGCCTATGGACAGTGACACGCTATCACGTGAGCTTTCAATCTCAAAGAGTTTCTTAGCAAAGATACTTCAAGCACTTGCAAAAAGTGATATTTTAAAGTCATACAAAGGTGTAAACGGTGGATTTGCTCTTGCAAAAGAGCCAAAAGAGATTAATATGCTCGATGTTATGTCTTCGGTAGAAGGAAAAGCTCCTGCTGTTTTTGATTGCGCACCATCAACCAAAAATTGCCCCTCAGACAAGGCTGACATTTGTTCTATTTGGCCATTTTTAAATAAGCTTCAACTAAAAATTGACTTTTTTTTGGCTGATCTTACTTTAGCAGATATTTTAGAAGACTGATCTTGGCAAGAAAACTGACCGTAAGACAACAAATAGGCACCAGCTTAAACTTCCTGCTTGGACAAAAAGATTTAAGTGTTGTCATTTTTGTTATGGCAATACTTGCAATTATCATTGTACCTCTTCCATCGGCAGTTTTAGATGTACTTTTAACTGTTTCCATGGCTTTGGCAGTTTTAATCTTACTTATATCACTGTACGTTCCAAAACCAACAGATTTAACGACGTTTCCAACACTCATTCTTATTCTAACACTTTTTAGACTAGCACTCAATATTGCAACAACAAGGATGATTTTAAGTCACGGTCATGAAGGCGATGCAGGTGTGAGTGACATTATTACCAGCTTTGGTAACTTTGTTGTCGGTGGAAACTTTGTTATAGGTATTATAGTTTTTTCCATTCTTGTTCTTATAAACTTTATGGTTATTACCAAAGGTTCCACCAGAGTTGCAGAAGTTGCAGCCCGCTTCGTACTCGATTCTATGCCTGGAAAGCAAATGGCTGTTGACGCCGACCTAAACGCAGGTCTTATTGACGATGCGCAGGCAAAAGCCAGACGTGCCGAAATTCTTCAAGATGCTAATTTTTACGGGGCTATGGACGGTTCGAGTAAGTTTGTAAAAGGAGACGCTGTTGCGGGTATTATTATTACTCTCATTAACATTATCGGCGGTTTTCTTATTGGTGTTTTTCAGCATGACATGACTGTTAGTGATGCCGCTTCAACGTTCACACTTCTAACTATCGGAGATGGTTTAGTCGGACAGATTCCGGCACTTATCATCTCAACTGCTACAGGTATTATGATTACCAGAAGTTCTAGTGATGGAGACAACTTTGCAGAAGGTACCATCAATCAGATGATGGGAAATGCAAAAATCATGATGATTGTTGGTTTCATTATGATTTTATTTGCTCTTGTTCCTGGTCTTCCAACAGCATCTATGGGTTTTGTAGGGATGATATTTGCACTCCTGGGGTGGTCTGTTTATAAATATGAAAGAGGCGAACTGAGCATTCTCAATGTTGGTCCTATTGTCGGCCAAAAAACAAAAGAAACGCAAGACAAAGAACAGGCTGCAATGCGACCTAAAAAAACAAATGAAGAGATTGCCAAAGAAGAAGAAGCTGCCTTAGAAGACATTCTCAAAGTGGAGATGTTGGAGCTTACACTCGGCTACCAGCTTATTCGTCTTGCAGACAGTTCTCAAGGAGGCGATTTACTTGAACGTATTCGCTCTATGAGACGTAAAATTGCTTCAGACTATGGTTTTCTTATGCCTCAAGTTCGTATTAGAGATAACCTGCATCTGCAACCTCAGCAATATCAGATTTTGCTCAAAGGTATCTCCATTGGAGAAGGCAAAATTGTTCCGGACAAATTTTTGGCCATGGACAGCGGAATGGCGACAGGCGAAATAACAGGCGAAAAAACTAAAGAACCTGCGTTTGGACTAGATGCAATGTGGATTCCTGCGGAGATGAAAGAAGATGCCATCATCAACGGTTATACCGTTGTCGATCCAGCGACAGTTATTTCCACACATATGAGCGAACTTGTTAAACGCAACGCAGAAGATCTCTTAACGCGTCAAGAAGTTCAATCACTCATCAATAAAATTAAAAATGACTTTCCTGTTATTGTGGATGATGTTTTAAAAGTTGCTTCTATCGGGCTTATTCAAAGAATTCTCAAAGCACTTTTACATGAAAAAATTCCTCTCAAAGATATGCTTACAATCCTGGAAACGACTGCAGACATTGCAGAGTACACAAAAAATGTTGAGCTTATAACAGAACAGGTCAGAGCGAAACTCTCACGTATTATTACACAAATGTATTCAAGTGACGATGGTGTTATCAGACTTTTAACTTTTGACACAAACTCTGAGCAGATGATGCTTGAAAAATCACGCGAGCAAGACGGTGTCAGAAGTCTCAATCTTAATGTTGGTGAAATAAATGCGCTTATTCAGGCGACAAGCGCTAAAGCGGCAGAGCTTTTACAAAAAGGGGTGTCTCCTGTAGTTATTATAGTCGATCCTCAGATTAGACGCGGAGTTGCCGAAATATTTGAACGTTTTTCTTTGGATGTCGTCACCCTCTCTCACGCAGAGATAGATTCGAGTGCAACTTTCGAAGTCATGGGTTCGATTACCATCAAATAGCCAGCCTTGTGCACTTTTCATAAAAGTATATAAGGCTGGCTATAGTTCTCAAAAAACTTTGTTTTTTGTAGCTTTAGAGGGATGCAAGGGACAAATTGTCCCTGCCACGAAAACGGACTTGTTCGTTTTTGTACATAATATTAGTAAAAACAAAGGTTATTAGAAATGAAAAACAGAAAAATATATCATCTTTCTCACATTGATTTGGATGGTTATAGCTGTCAGTTGGTTATGAAGTACACACCTTATGAGATTAAAAACTACAATTCAAATTATGGTGAAGAAGTCAGACAAAAGTTAGAGATGATTGTTGAAACAATAGAGAATGACAACAGTCCCGCTCTTATACTTGTCACAGATTTAAATCTTACAGCCGATGAGTCTAAATGGATTAACAACAAAATACACTTGTTCAACAACGCCAATAAAGATGTCAAACTTTTACTTCTTGACCACCATGGAAGCGGGGAAGAGAGTGCGAAAAAATACGAGTGGTACTATCTTGACGTCACGAGATGTGCTACAAAAATAACGTATGACTATGTAAAAGAAAATTTTGAGTTCAATGAACCTGTATGGATGAGTAAATATGTCGACGTTGTAAACGCGGTTGATTTATGGAAACAAGAGGAAGTTGAAAACTTTGAATATGGAAAAGTCTGTATGAGACTTGTTACAGAAACGCGAGAACTGAATAAGGTTATGTTTCCAGAAGAAGATAATGATTATAAAATCTCTTTACTTCACAAGGCCTCAGAGCTTCTTAATGAGCCAGATGCACATATTCTTCTGGATGATAAAATTCATACACTCAAAAAAGATTTTTTCAGAGTAGAAAAAAATGACACACTGGATAATTTGGCTACAAAATACATAGTAAATCTTCTTGGAAAACAAAGAGATAAAAACACTATCTACTACAAAGGTTACCGCGGTTATCTCAGCTACGGTATCGGCAATACTTCCATTATTGGCAACGGCTTTTTACTTGCGTTTCCTGAATATGACTTCATAGTAGATGTAAGCTACAGAGGAACAATGAGCCTTCGCGCAAATAACCAGGTAAGCGTCTCTCAAATCTCTAAAGAGTGGACAAACGGCGGTGGACATCCAAACGCAGCCGGAGGAAGAGTTATTGGCTTTAAAGAGCAGTTTCGTTACGATAAAGTCAAACAACAGATTGAAAAAATAATCAATGACAAAGAGGCCGTTGCAGGCGATTTGGAATACAAAAAAGAGTCTTAAGCTTTAAAACTTATCGCTCTGTATATCTACTCCGCCATCTTCAAGAGTATATATAAGGTCGGTAGTATTAAGCTTTTCAAAATTTGCCATCATAATTTTTTTCAAATACTCTCGCTCTGCCTGCTCAGCACGCATCAAGCTTGCTGCAAAAATTCCTTTTTTTTCTAAAACTAAAGAGCTTATGTCGCTATCCATCTTTATATGGGCCATTAAATCTTTGATATTTGTTTCAAATATGGAACTGAGCATAGAAAACATACCTGCAAGATAAGCTTTATCTTTGAGTTTATCGCTGGCCTCACCTTCCATTCTCTCAGCTCTTTTTAGCGCTAATTCAAGAATAGTTTTCGAGGCTGCATTTTTAGTTGCTTCAGAATACAAATAGACTAAGAGCCATCTAAGCAATTTATCTCTTCCCATAAGAGTAATGACTTGTGTCAGAGAGCCAATAGTGACATCAAAATTTTTGGAATTGTTTAAAAATTCCACGAGCCTGTATGATAAATCGGGTTGACGTTTAATGAAAGATTCAAGCTCTCCGGTACTGTTATTATCTTTAATTATTTTTATGAGTTGGAGAATAATGAACTGGGCAGGATCTTTTGAACCGATGATCTCTATAGTTTCCGGTTTATCCAAATAATAACCTTGAAAAAAATCAAATCCCATATCTTTATACAATTGGAAATCTTCTTTTGTTTCTATATTCTGGGCCAAAAGTTTGACTCTTGTATCTTTAAACTTTGCCATAACTTTTTCTAGATTTTGCGGCTCAGATAAGAGCACATCCATTTTAATGATATCAATGTAGTTAAACAAACTTTTAAATTTTATAATCATCTTAGCACTTGAATCAAAATGCTCTAAAGATAACCTAAAACCGCGTTTTCTGTATTGAATAATTTTTGCGAGAACTTTTTCTGAGAGCTCAATGTCTTCTAAAATATTTAAAATAAATCTGTCTTTATCTAAAACATCTAAAATACCTTTTAAAAATGCCTCTTCATCGACGTTCACAAAGGCAAGAGTCTTAGTTCCAAGCAGCTCATCCAACTCTTTACTTGTTATAGAGCTGGCTATAAGCTGCGCCGTCCCTTTTAAGCTGCTGGAAATATTTGTTGGATGGTTTGAGGCATCTTTAAACAGAAGTTCATATGCATAAACCTGGTTCCTACTGTCAAATATCTTTTGCTTGGAAATATTTATTATATTCATGCAGAGGCTCCATTTTTATATCTGTTTGCATATTACATTAAAATGTCTTAATTGTTTAAAAAATATCTCTCCACACCATTTGCAAGGCCTGTTGCCAAGCTTTTTTGATATCTTCTGTCTACTAGCCTTTTTGACTCTGTCGGATGAGAGATAAATCCAACTTCCACCAAGACTGAAGGCATCTGTGCGCCGACTAAAACCCAGAAAGGTCCTTCACGTACTCCGCCGTCATGTACATTGCTGTATCCGCCCAAAGAACCAAGCATTCCTCTTTGGAGATCTATGGCTAACTTATTTGATGCAACAATATTATGCTTATTAAGAGTATTTAAAAAACTTTCTTTCCCATAAAAGTTCATATCACTTAAGTCTGCCGAGTTCTCCTTGGCTGCAACTTTCTTTGCTCTGCTTGATCTTGAATTTGAAAGATAATAACACTCAATTCCATGTGCACTATCGGCATTTGCTTTCGCTACAGCATTCGCATGAATGCTCACAAAAATATCTGCATTTCTTTTATTGGCGAATTGTGTTCTATGACTTAATTTAACAAACTCATCTCTATCTCTTGTCATGTGCACTCTATAACCGCGAGATTTTAAAATCTCTTTTAATGCACTGGCTATATCCATAACAATGATTTTTTCTTTCTCTTTATGGCGTCCTATAGCCCCGGGATCTTTGCCTCCGTGTCCTGCATCAATTACAATTGTTTTATTTCTATCCAAACGTATTGGAGTCGGCTCACTCGGAACATACTCAGGTTTTTTTTGACTCACCGGCTCTTCTAGAACATTAATAACAATAAGCTCATTTTCAACCTTGTATCTAACGTTGAGTTTAGCATCATTCTCAATCACTAAACGAAGAGTATTTTGATTAAATTGTGCAAGTCTAATTTTAGCAATTCCATCTTTTCGAAGATTTTGAGACTCTGTCAGCATTGAAGCATGTATATCAAATATGTATCGGTATGTATTTTTTTTGGAATCATAAAGTGTAAAATAATTTACCTGATTTTGATTTATACTTTTATCAAAACTTAATAGCATCCTTCCCTCTTGCCATCTGACGGACTTCAACTTATGAGAGGATGTAATTTTTATATCATCACTTTTTTTACTGCTAGTATACAGAATCTCCGTTTTTCTTTCATCATGAGCCTCTTTTTGAGGAGCTAAGACAGGAGTATCTTCATATTTTTTTTCTACTGGCGGACTTGGAAGAGGTTTATTGCCCGTTTTGTATTGTGAAAGTTCATCTGAATATGCAGAGACATCTATATGCAGTTTACTGCCGCTTTTAACAATTCCTCTTAAAGCTTTTATTTTAAGCTGTGCATCATTTTCCATGATAGCACGCAGATAAACACTTTTATAATCATCATACGCACGAAACTGATTGCTTTTATTGTTTGTCTGCATAAAAGCATCGGCACGCTTTAAAATTTCATCACTATCCGCAGCATATAGAGAAAAAACAAATAAAAACAGTACTAATAAATGGCGAAGCATATATTTATTTATTCACCTTCGGTAAGCTTATGAATCAACTCTTTTACAGATATCAGTTCAGTTAATCTGTATCCGTTTGTACCTGAGAAAAAGAGACCTGTTTCAAGGTTTCCTTCATAGGCATCGCTGAGTCTGTCTGCTATACAAAACCCGACTTTTTTAGCCTCTTCACCGCGATTACACGGAGCAACACAGTTTGAAATACATTTGATGGCAGGACCTTCTCTGTTCTCTACAAGCTTCGTCAAGTTTGTTCTTACGCCTTGTGCCGGATAACCCACAGGAGAAGACATAAGTTGTATATCTTCTTTTTTTGCGTTTATTAAGACTTGTTTGAGATTTTCATGCGCATCACACTCAAAAGTACCTATAAAACGTGTTCCCATTTGAACACCGCTTGCACCAAGTGCCATCATCTCTTCGATGTCATTTTTATCCCAAACACCACCAGCTGCAATAACCGGAATATTTCCCCAAAGCGCTGCTTCAGCAACTACAGGTGCTACAAGATTTTCCAACTGGTTTTCAGGCATAGAACATTGCTCATACGTAAAGCCTTGATGCCCTCCACTTTTTGGACCCTCAAGAACTACCGCATCAGGCAATCTGTTATATCTTTGCTTCCATCTTTTACAGATGATTTTTAAAGCTTTTGCAGAAGATACAATCGGCACAAGAGCCACATCCGGGTAACCTTCTGTAAATTCTGGCATATTCGTAGGAAGACCTGCTCCAGTAATAATAATGTTAATCCCCGCCTCACAAGCATCCGTTACAACGCGTCCATAGTCATTAATAGCGTATAAAATATTCGCTGCAAGCGGTTTATCGCCACAAATTTTTCTGGCATTATCAATAATTGCGCCAAAACCCTCTTTAGAATAAAAGTTTGCAGCGTCCAAAGGTCTGTCAGCTACAAGTTTTTTTGCATGTGATTTGTGCTCATAGTAGCCAGTTCCAACAGCACTGATAACACCGAGCCCACCCTCTTTTGAAACATTTCCGGCAAGCTGATCCCAACTGATACCGACACCCATTCCACCTTGAACTATAGGTTTTTCTATGACATATTTTCCAATTTTCAGTGATTCAAAACTCATTAATTTACCTTTAATTTTGCAAACTTTCTTTTTCCAACTTGAAGGACATATTCACCTTTGCCTAGTTGAAGCTGCTCATCGGATATTTTTTCTTGGTCTATTTTAACAGCACCTTGCTTAATATCTCTTCTAGCCTGTGAAGTTGATGGAGCGATGTTACAATCTACCAAGGCTTTTGCAATCCAAATCTCTCCATCGCAACTATATTCTTCCAAATCTGTTGGAATTTGACTTTTTGCATGAACATTATCAAACTCCTCTTTTGCACTTTTTGCTGCGTTTTGAGAATGAAACCTAGCCACAATTTCCATTGCCAAATTTTCTTTGACTGTTTTTGGGTGAAGAGTCTCCCCAGCAACAGCTTTTTTAATAGCCTCAATCTCATCTAAAGTTTTCGTACTCAAAAGCTCATAATAACGCCACATTAACTCATCTGAAATACTTAAAACTTTTCCGAACATGTCATTTGGTTCATCAGCAACCCCAATGTAATTACCAAGAGATTTGCTCATCTTCTGTACACCGTCAAGACCTTCTAAAATAGGCATCATAAGAACCGACTGCTCTTTACCTATCTCGTAAGCACGTTGCAGATATCTTCCCATTAAGAGATTAAATTTCTGGTCTGTGCCGCCTATTTCAATATCACTTTTAAGATGTACACTGTCATAACCTTGAAGCAGAGGATAAATAAACTCGCTGATAGAGATAGAGACACCGCTTTTGTAGCGTTTATCAAAATCGTCGCGTTCGAGCATTCTTGCAACGTTGTAAGTTGTAGTAAGTGTCAGCATGCCCGATGCTCCAAGCGGATTTATCCACTCAGAATTAAAGACAACCTCTGTTTTAGATGCATCTAAAATTTTAAAAACCTGTTCTTTGTAGCTCTTTGCGTTTTCTAAAATATCTGTCTGACTTAAAGTTTTTCTCGTTGCACTTTTTCCCGTAGGATCACCGATTTGTGCCGTAAAATCACCTATTAGAAACTGAATGGTTGCACCATATTTTTGAAATGTTGCGAGCTTTTGCAAAAGAACCGTATGTCCAAGGTGTAAATCAGGTGCTGTAGGATCAAATCCCGCCTTTACAGTATACGTTTTGCCTTCATTGAAATACGCCTTGAGAAGAGTCTCAACTCTTGGCATATCTATAATTTCAGCACTTCCTCTTTGTATCTCTCTTAAAGCCTCTTGTAACATATAAATAAATTCCTGTTCTATTAATTTTTATAGGCATCATCAGTTCTTATCAGATGAATAACCTTTATCTTTTTCTCTATTTTAGTACGAAGCGATTGAATATCAGCCTCTTTTGACTCAAAACCGATTTCACAGTATTTGATATACGTATTACTTTCTTTTCCTAATTCTATAGAATTAATATCTATATTTAACTTTACCAAATAGGTTAGAAATTCTGCCAAAGCACCTTTTTCATTATGTAAAGAAGCAATGAGATTATAATTATAAATATTTAAATTTTCCCATTTCACATAGACCATAGGCTCATTTTTTTCTAATTTTTTCGCTGCTGTATTACACATTTTATGATGCACATGCACTTTCGATTTATCCAAAAATCCTAAGATCTGATCACCTGTTTTTGGATGGCAACAATAATCAAAAACAACGTCATTCACGCCTGCAACGCTAAATATTTCTATTCCTGAAAGTATGGTAGATTTGAGTTTAAATCTATGCTTGGATAAGAAACTTTTAAATCTGCTGTTTTTGCTGATGTCGCTGGTATATTTATGAATCACACTTTTTAAACTTTCAATATCCGAGGCTATTGCGGCGCGGTTTTCAATTTTATTTACTTCGAGCCACTCTTCAACTCTGGCATTATTCAAATTCATGGCTGTCGCCAAAATATTTGTTGCCAATTTGTTGTTAATCTCACGAACCCTGGAATTACAATTGAGACGCATATTAGCAGTTGCTTTAGACGTTTTAACCGCATCAATCCAACTGCATCTCGTAATAATCTCATCTGAGAGTTTGATTTTTACAATGTCTCCATTTTTAACTTCCGCCAAAAGAGATGACTTCACTCTGTTGATGAGACAAGAATCGGCCTTATTCCCAACCTCAGTATGAACAGCGTAAGCAAAATCCAGAGCAACAGCACCGCGAGGCAGCATAAATGGATCTCCTGTGGGAGAGAAAACAGAGATATCATCAGAATACAAATCATTTTTGATAAGTTCATAAAAATCTTCTACAGACTCATTTTGATACTGCAAATTATTGAGCCAGTCAAGTTTAATATTATTGCCGCCATTTTTATATTTCCAATGGGCAGCAACACCAAGTTCAGCGGTTTTATGCATAGTATAGGTTCGAATCTGAACTTCAAAAATAGTCGTATCATGAAAAACCGTCGTGTGAATAGTCTGGTATCCATTATCTTTTGCAACGGCTATATAATCTTTAAAACGCGAGGACAAAGGTTGAAAATTGAGATGGATAAGCCCCAAAATGTTGTAACATTTTACAGCATCTGTCGTTAGAATCCTGACTGCCAAAAGGTCTAGTACTTCATCTATTCCAACACCCTTTCTTTGCATTTTAAGATAGATAGAGTACCGGTGTTTTACACGGGAGAGAATCTCAAAATCTTCTTCACAAAACCCGTTTGTTAAAAGAATTCTTGTAATTGAATCTTTAAACTCGGTGAGTTTCATATCTATAGCATGATAGTTTGTATCGAGATAATTATCTATATGATGTTTTTCTTCTTTAAATAAATAGCCAAAACTCAAATCTTCAAGCATATTTTTTAAAAATGAAATACCTAAACGCTGGGCTATCGGCGCGTATACGACAAGTGTTTCTTCTGCTATTCTAAGTTGTTTATGCGGAGGCAGTGCATCCAGAGTAAGCATATTATGGAGTCTGTCACAAAGTTTTACGACTAATACTCTAATGTCTTCTATGCTCGCTAAAAGCATCTTTCTAAATGTTAACGCGGAGACTACCAGTTTTTCATTCGAGGAAGACGGCAAAAGTTCTACATCTCTTATCTTGTCAATTTTTGTAAGCCCGCCAACCAAATGCGCAACATCAGAACCAAAAAGTCTTGCAACATCTTCTATGTCAGCATCAGTATCTTCAACAACATCATGTAAAAGTGCGGATATAGCCATTGATTCATCATTCGTTATGGATGCTACAATAGAGGCAACTAGAATTGGATGGATTACATAAGGTTCGCCACTTTTTCTTCGTTGCGTTTTATGTGCTTCTATGGAGTATTCTAATGCTTTTTCAAGGGAGGGAGAGGACTCTATCTGTCCAAAGAGGTAGGCTTTTGCCGAGTCAACATCATGAAGATGTTTAACTTTTTCTATATCTATTTGACTCAGCGGCAAATGATTACTTTTCTATATTTTTGAAACCCTTGATAACTACAAGGCCTTCAGCAAGTTCCATAAGTGCTAAATCAGCAGGCTTGATACTTTTAGTATCAATATTTATCTTACTTGGTGAACCATTAGAAATCTCATCACATCTTTTTGCTACTGCAATCGCGATTTGATAACGGTCTAATTGTGGATTATTATCTAAAATTTTTGCTGTTAGTTCTTCAACTTTCATGTTGTTCCTTTGAAATTATTTTACTATTGAGCAATTTTGCATATTGCCGTTGAGTATATCTAAAAGATTGCCTTTAATAGACATATCACACACAATGATTGGTAATTTATTATCTTTTGCCAAGGCAATTGATGTATCATCCATTACATTTATATTGTCATTCAATGCCTGCTCATAACTGAGTTCTGACAATTTAACTGCATCAGAGAATTTTACAGGATCTTTATCATAAACACCATCTACTTTTGTAGCTTTAATGATAACATCTGCACCAATTTCTACAGCTCTGAGCGTTGCTGCTGTATCTGTTGTAAAAAATGGATTGCCTGTTCCTGCTGCAAAAATCACAACACGACCCTTTTCTAAATGTCTCGTAGCTTTACGGTTAATGTAAGGCTCTGCAATTTGCTCCATTTTTATGGCTGTTTGCATACGTACTTCAAGGCCTGCATGCTCACAAGCTTCTTGCATAGCAACACCATTAATTACTGTAGCCAACATTCCCATATAATCCCCGGATGTTCTTTTAATGATTCCATCTTTTGCGGCAGTTACACCACGAATTATATTTCCGCCACCGATTACTATGCCGACTTCAATGTCAGCGTCTACTAAAGATTTTATCTCCTGAGAGATATAATTGAGAATCTGCGTGTCAATTCCATAACCCGCTTCTCCAGCAAGAGCTTCGCCCGAAAATTTAACCAAAACACGCCTCTTAGCCATCTATCCACCTTTTAGTAAAAATCGAGGAATTATACTAAAAAATGTCTTTGAATTTACTTTGAGTGCAGGAGATAAATTCATAAATCAATATATTTGTAAAACTATTTCACAGGGACATTGTCTTTTTGTAAGTGCTCTTTTAATATAATCGAGATCTTAAAATATACATTATATAAAGTGAGTTCATGAGCTGGTTAAATTTTTTTGAATCTAAAACAAAAATGAAACATGCCTTTGGTCGAGGCACGAATGCAACTATATCTGAGGATGAGGAAGAACTATTCAATAAATCGTATGAAGCATTTGAAAAAAAAGATTTTATCAATGCCTATGAGTATTTTTTTAATTCTCTGCAAAATTTTACAAATGAAGTTGCAAATGACAATATAATCATGCAAAAAGATGAAAATGAGCTGCGTTTTGAGCTCTTTCAGGGAACTGCAAAAGTTACAGGCATCATCACTCAAGATACTTTTCATGCTGAAGTTATAATGATTAAAAAATCAGATGCCAACGTTGCACTCAAACGATACCTGCTTGAGAGAAATTATCAGCTTACTTATGCAAACTATTTCGCAGATGATTTTTACATAAAACTCAAACTTTTTCATGATAATGCTACCATGAGCCCGCAAAAAATCTTCTTTCCGATGAGAGAAATTGCACTAAACGCAGACTTTGATAAGGAACATATTAAAAGTGAATTTAAAGAGATAGAACTTCAAGATATAGCGCATTTACAGGTGATGGATGAAGAAGAATTACAAATAAAATTTGACTATTTAAACGAACAAATCGCAGAAGTCGAACTCAAAGTTGCGACACTTCCATCTAATGACAATGCAGGAATGCAGGCATTTTTATACTTAAATCTGCTTTTTGAAATTGATTATCTTCTTGTTCCAAAATACTCCATTTACCAAAATATGAGTAAAACCGTTGTTGAATACTTTAGCGATGACGACACTACCATAGAATCCAAAAACGAAGAGCTGAAACGCTATGTAAGCACACTCAAAGAGATGGCTTTTGAAGAATTTAGAAGTAACTTTTATAACGCAAAATATACTTTCAGCCAGACCGAAAAAACTTCTTTTGAAGAGCTCAATATATTTATTCATGAATCACTTATGAAAATACGCTGGTATAAAAACAACAGATACAATCAAATTATTCCGACCATCTACAAATACATTGCGTTTTATATACTTTACAACTATGGTCTAAATCCTGTGATTAGAAATCTTTTACATCTTTTAGTAGAGATTCAAAATCCTGACTTTTTTAAAAAACTAGGCTATCAAACGCTCTATAACCAAGATGAAAACAATTTTTCTAAAAGAACTATTATTTCGAGAATTGAAGAAATAATTTCGCCTAACCAAAAACGTTATAAACTCCTCAAGCCATTCGGAAATGAGCTCAACTTTACAAGTATGAATGAACTGAGTAACAGCTATTATCTACAGTTAAAAAATTTAAATTTTGAGGAGATTTAGGCGTGAATACACAGGCAATTCTCGAAAAATATATTGAAAATATTATTCAGATTATGACACCTTATGGAACAGGAACCGGTTTCATAATTGACAATCTTATCATCACAAATTCGCATGTCGTAAGCGGTCTCAAAGAGGTTGTCATCAGTGCAAAAAAAATCAAAAGAACTATTGCAAAAGTTGTCTATGATGATCCGAACTATGATCTTGCGTTTATTGAGTTTGATTTCCCACTCCCTAAAAACAGCTTGAAGTTATCCCTGAAAAATGTCGAAGACGGTGATACAACAATAGCAATCGGCCACCCTTACGGCCTAAATTACACAGCAACAGAAGGAATAGTTTCTCGTGCTTCAAGACTTCAAGGAGATTTAGAATATATCCAGATTGATGCTGCTATCAACCCTGGAAATAGCGGTGGTCCACTCTTAAACGCAGAGGGAGATGTGACCGGAGTAAATACTTTTATCATCCAAAACGCCAATAATCTTGGTTTTGCCCTTCCCTATTTTTATGTTGCCGAAGCATTAGAAGATTTTAAAAAACTCCATAAAAAAAACATCATTAAATGTCCTTCATGCAAAAATCTTATTGACGAAGAAGATATAAAAAATGATTATTGCCCAGAGTGTGGAATTAAACTCGAAGTAGCAAAACTCAGAAGAAAAGGTTACACTCCAACGGGAGCTACAAAGCTTTTAGAGGAAATTTTAACTTCGCTAAATATTAATGTCACGCTCTCAAGAAGAAGCCAATCTTCATGGAGAATTGATGAAGGAACAGCGCGGATTGACATCAACTATTATGAAAACGGCATTATTATAGGAGATGCAAAACTTTGTGGAATTCCAAGTAAAAATATCAATGACATTTATGACTATCTGCTCGAAGAAAATGCAAAACTCACCTACTTACAATTTTCTATCAATGAAAACAGCATCTATCTCTCTTACCTCATAGTAGATTCCTCACTCACGCAAAATGAAGGTAAAATAGCGCTTGAGAGACTCATCAAAAATGCCAATAAATTTGATGATATTTTAATTACAAAATTTGGTGCACTCAAACAAAAACGCGATGAAGAAGACTAAACCTAAGGAAAAAAACATGTCACAATTTTTAAAATTCAATCTTAATCTGGATACCTTTGTAGATGACTTATCTGCAATTCTCAAATTAAACAATGAAAAAATAGAATCTCTGCTTGAAGTGGAGCATAAAACATATGCAAACTTTGTAAAACCGCTTCAGATGATGGAAGAGAATCTTGGAAATTTTTTCACTCCACTCTCACACATAAACGCAGTCAATAACACGCCAACAACGCAGGATGTTTATACAAACTCTCTGCCTATAATCACAGAATATTCAACAAAACTCTCTCAAAATATTGAAATTTATAAAGCTTATAAGAGTATTCAAGAAGATGAAGCCCAAACACTCAATCATGAGCAACAAAGAGTACTAGAACTCAACATTCAGCACTATGAACTCAGCGGTGCGCATTTGGATGAAAAAACAAAAGCAAGACTTCAAGTCATCAACCTCGCAAAAAGTGAACTCTCAAACCAATTTTCGCAAAATCTTCTTGATGCAACCAACGAGTATGAGTACATTATCACGGATGAAAGAGATGTAGAAGGCATTCCTAAGAGTGACAAAGAGGATGCTCGCTTCGAAGAAGACGGTGTTGTGAAATATAAGTTCACCCTCCAAATGCCCTCGTACATTGCCTATATGACCTATGGAAAAAACGAAAAAATAAGAGAAGAACTTTACAAGGCGTACACAACAAGAGCACCGCAAAACGCAGCCATTATTGACGAACTTCTTTCTTTAAAAGATGAGATGAGTAAACTTTTAGGTTTTAACAACTATGCGGAGTATTCTCTTGCAAGTAAAATGGCGAAAGATACAAGCAGTGTTTTGGACTTTTTAAATACCTTAGTACAAAAATCAAAAGCACAAGCCAAAGAAGAACTTGCAGAACTTCAAAATTTCACCTCAAAAAAACTCCAAAGTTTTGACGTAGCATTTTACTCAGAACTTCTCAAAAAGGAAAAATACGAACTTGATGAAGAGTTGTACCGTCCTTACTTTGAGCAGACAAGCGTAATCAATGGAATGTTTGAGTTTTTACATAAACTCTTTGGCATAGAATTTAAAAAAGTAGAAGAAGAGCTATGGAATGAAAAAGCAACATCTTATGCAATTTATCTCAATGGCAAACTCAAAGCAAAACTATATGCAGATTTAGAAGCAAGAAAGGGAAAACGCGGCGGTGCTTGGATGCATAATTGGCAATCTCACCACTTAGATGAAGCAGGAGAAGAAAAACTCGCGACTGCGTTTATAGTCTGTAATTTTCCTCCTTCAAGTCCAACAACTCCTTCTCTATTAAGACATGATGACATTGTTACGCTCTTTCATGAAATGGGACATGCAATTCACCACCTTATGAGCAGTGTTAACGAAAATGAAGTCAGCGGAGTCAATGGAGTTGAGTGGGATGCAGTTGAATTTCCTTCACAGTTTTTAGAAAATTTTGCTTATGAGCCAAAAGTATTAAAGCTATTTGCAAAACACTATAAAAACGCAGAAATCATTCCCGATGAGATGATAAATAAACTAGTACGCAGTAAAAATTTTCTCTCAGCCATGGGAATGCTCAGACAATTGGAATTTTCACTCTTTGACTTTACTCTCCATACAAAACTCTATCAGGGAGAAGAAGTTCAAAACTTATTAAACAGTATCAGAGAAGAGACCTCACTTATAAAAGCACCTGCATATAATAAGTTTCAAAATGGTTTCTCACATATTTTTGCAGGAGGCTATGGCGCAGGATATTACAGCTATAAATGGGCTGAAGTATTAAGTGCGGATGCATTTTACAGAGTAGTTGATGAGGGAATATTTGACTCACAAAGCGCAAAAAGATATCTTGACATCGTCCTTAACGGCGGCGGGGCAAAAAGTATGGAAGAGTTGTTTATAGAGATGATGGGCATGCAGGCAAATCCTGAGAGTTTATTGAGGTTAAACGGCATAAAAACGTGAAAATATTTTTCTTACTG
>Ga0180732_1000635_pt1 | contig 27677 bp, 31 predicted proteins | sample KR11_01MetaG_FD_148674 | JGI IMG/M metagenome (GOLD analysis project Ga0180732, IMG submission 148674) | Groundwater microbial communities from the Olkiluoto Island deep subsurface site, Finland - KR11_0.1 MetaG | ecosystem: Environmental > Aquatic > Deep subsurface > Groundwater | place... | reverse complement strand
CGGATGAAAATTTTAACCGCAGGAATACATGGGGTATTTCGAGGATTAAAATTTTCATCCAACGCAGAGATCGGCCAAAATGGGACGTTTTGAAACTGGCTCGATAGCATAAACATTATATTGGCATATCCCGCCAAACATATGACGCAAAATCCATTTTAATGTTTTTGGTATACCTTATAATTAAAAAAATAATCATCCGTGTACATTGTTTCCTTATCTGTTGAACCAATCTATATTATTACTATTAATTCTCGCTGATTTAGCCTGCCCCAAATCATAAACAGAAAAATAGCTTCAGATTAAAATATTTATTATGTTTCGGCATCTAACTTGCTTTAGATCTGATTTATTTTAGATATCAATCAAAATACTTTTTCTTTGTCTGGATTACCACAGGCTAAAGTTATCGGCCATTCTTCCGATAATAGGGACTGTGATTATGAAAAAAATTATGCGTGGTTGTTTAAGAAGATACGAAACAAATTGGTTTAATAAGTGGGATAAGTAAAAGGAGACAGAATTAATTGACAAAACCGGCGGAGAAAATTGCTAAGTCACTCAGCGTTGCGACAGACAGAGAGGGGAAATACCTTACTTTTACTTTGGCATCTGAAGAGTACGGCATCGGCATTATAAAAATAAAAGAGATAATTGGAATGATGCCGATTACTACAGTTCCCCAAGCACCTGGATTTGTTAAAGGAGTTATTAATCTTCGGGGCAGGGTTATCCCGGTAATAGATTTAAGACTAAGGTTCGGATTGAATAGAATCGATTACACTGAACGGACCTGCATTGTGGTTGTGGAAATACCAGGTGAGTCAGGAACCTTTACAATCGGTATCGTTGTCGATTCAGTATCGGAAGTATTAAATATCAAGGCAGATGATATTGAAGAAGCACCGGCTTTCGGCACAAGCCGGAATACCGATTACATACTTGGAATAGCTAGATTCGAAGGCGGAATCAGGATACTGCTTGATATTGACAAGGTCTTAAGCCTTGATGAAGCGGCTACGGTTGATAAAGCCGCATGAGGTGCAAAACAAAATATTTTAGAGCTTACATAACATGTTCTGTTTAATCTTTTATTGTTAATTGCCTTATCAATATTAAATAAATATCGGGTATTTATTTTTTAAGGCAATAAATAAAATTGTTATCCATAGCATCTGGCAACTATTACTACTAAAGGAGGAAACATGGTTAAAAGGAGGAAAACATTATGAAGTTAAAAAGGTTAATGCGAATTATTATTATTGGATTGGGTTTACTCGTTACGATTGCGGGAACAGTTTCAGCTGTTACAGCGGGGGATGTGAAAATTATTGCAAACAAGAATGTGCCCGCCAGTTCCATCTCATCGGATATGCTTAAGGAGATTTTTCTTGGCAAGAAAAACACATGGGACAATGGAATGAGTATAAATTATGTGACTCTCGATTCCGGTGAGACACACAACGATTTTCTTAAAACCTATCTTCAAAAATCTGATGCTCAGTTTAACAACTATTGGAAAAAGCAGGTGTTCACGGGCCAGGGTCAGATGCCCAAAGCCTTTAATTCAGACAAAGCCATGATAGATTTTGTTGCAGGAACTAATGGGGCCATTGGATATGTTTCGAGTACAGCAGACACCGGATCGGTTAAAACCATTACAGTAAAATAAGAGGAGGAACCTATATATGAGAAAAATATTAATATTTATAGCAGCATTCATGACAATTGGATTTGGCTCTAATGCTTTAGCTGTGGAAGCTGATGTGCTGGGCGGTGTTTCAATTCACGGCTTTATATCACAAGGATTCTTGATGAGCCATGAGTATAATTATCTTAGCCACAACAGCAGAACTGGCAGCTTTGAGTATAATGAAATGGGCATAAATTTCAGTAAGCAGGTGGCCGATAAACTGCGCATAGGAGTGCAGATATTTTCCAGGGACTTAGGAAATGTTGCCAATAATAAAGTTACTATAGACTGGGCTTATGCAGACTACAAATGGCAAGACTGGCTTGGAATAAGAGCCGGCAAGCTTAAAATGCCCGTAGGTATATTTAACGAAACACGTGATATCGATATGCTTCGCACTTGTATAGTAATGCCCCAGAGTCTCTACCCTGAGCTTATGAGAGATGTTTCTATAGCACTAAACGGGGTAGGCCTTTACGGCTATGTTCCTATTGGGCCTGCAGGAAGTTTGGATTATGTAGGTATTGTCGGTTCAATGGGCATAGATAATGAAAGCGGTGTCGAAAAATATATGAACAGTACTCTGACGGGAACACCTTTGGCTATGAATGGTGATATTGATGCAGATACCGCCATTACCGGCCGCATCAAATGGAATACACCACTTTCCGGGTTGGGACTTTCAGCTAATATGTTGAAATTTAAAGCTGTCATGCCTCTGTTTTACGACACCGGAAACCCATTAACCTCATTTTCCACAGCAATGGAAATGGATCAGATGATCTATGGTATAGGCGTGGAATACATCTGGGAAAATCTGTCTCTGGCAGGTGAATACAGAATAAGTGATGTGGACAGTACATTGTTTGGAACAACAACAAATAAAAAGGCGGAAAATTATTATGTCATGGCTTCTTACCGGTTTAACGACTGGTTTGAACTGGGTTCATACTATTCTATTTCTTATGCAGACAAAGATGACAGGTACGGTGATAATGTTGTTGAGACTGCTACACGCAAGGATCACTCAGCCTGGCAAAAGGATCTGGCCCTGTCTGCCCGTTTTGATATAAATTCAAACTGGATATTTAAAGTTGAAGGCCACAAAGTAAACGGCACCTCAAATGTTCTGGCTGTGGATAATACCGACAGATCAGAAAAAGACTGGTATTATGGCGCAGCCAAGCTGACATTCAGTTTCTAACACATAAACCTGTTAAATCAGTTGCAGGAAATATTTCCTGCAACTGAATCCAAAAAGCTAACTGCTAACAGCTTCCGGCAAAGCCGGATTATGGAGGCTATGGATCAATTATGATGCAAAATTTAAGTATGTCAAAAAAAATATGGCTAAGCATGAGCATACTGGTTATCGGTTACTTCTTAACCATGGTCTTCGGATTTGGAATGGGAGTCCGTATGGAAACCAGAATGCTAAGCGTTTCCGATTATCTGTTTCCAGCTTCAAACCTTGGCCAGGAAGCGCTGACAGCGTTTAAAGATCAAGTACGTCTTTACAATGACGGTATTATGCTGGGAGATGGCGAGACCATCAATCGTGCAGGCCATGAGGCCGAAAATGTACAAAAAGCATTGGGTGGAATATTGAATATTCCTGGTGTGGATGAAACATCCGCTGTCCAGGTAAGAGAAACTCTCTCAGCACTAACAGCATTTACCCAGGAGGCTCAACCCGTTTACATGTCCATGAGCAAGGGGGAAAACCAGTCATCCAGAACTGCACAACTGGCTGGCCAGACCGAAGTATTACGCGGCAAGCTTCTTAAAATTCAACAGATGTTTGCAGATAGCCTCAAGGCAGAATTGCTTGCAAATGTACAGAACAGTAAACAACAGCGTTTCCTGAATTTTGGTGTTTTTGTTGTTGTAGTTTTATTAGGGATTACCTTAACCGGTCTGATCATCAGCCGCTCCATTACAGGTCCTATCGGAAGAATAATCGGCGGACTTACAGAAGGAGCGAATAAGGTAAACGATGCATCTGATCAGGTTTCCAGCGCCGGCCAAACCATGGCAACAGGCACATCGCAACAGGCGTCATCCATTGAGGAAATCGCTTCTTCACTGGAAGAAATGACTTCCATGATCAAGCAGAATGCCGATAACTCCTTGGAAGCCAACCGGGTAATGGCTGATTCCGATAAGACGGTATTGGAAGCTCATACTGCCATGGAGAGACTTAGTCAGTCTATGGATGATATTTCAAATGCGAGCAAGGAAACCCAAAAGATCATTAAAACCATTGATGAAATTGCATTTCAGACCAACCTTTTGGCTCTCAACGCAGCAGTTGAGGCTGCCAGAGCAGGAGAAGCTGGCGCCGGGTTTGCAGTTGTGGCGGATGAAGTTCGAAATCTGGCTATGCGTGCTGCCGATGCCGCACGCAATACAGCCACGCTGATAGACAATACCATTGCCGCTGTAAAAAATGGCACTGTGTATTCGGAAACCACCCTTACTGCATTTACAAAGACTATGGAATCCTCAAAGAAAGTCAGCAGCCTGGTGTCCGAAATCGCCGCCGGGTCGCAGGAACAGGCACAAGGCATACAACAGGTTAACAGTGCCATGTCTGAAATCGATACAGTTATTCAAAAAACAGCCGCGATTGCTGAAGAATCCGCTTCTGCAGCTGAGGAGCTTAATTCCCAGTCAAAATCCATGAATGACTATGTTGAACAACTCGTGTCTCTGGTAGGACTCAGAAACAATCTGAACGGAAGAGAAAACAGAAACGCACCTGAGTCAAATTCCCAAGGCAAAGGCATCACCGGAACTAATCGAAGAAGTGGGGCTGCGTCCAATAATCGGTTAATTGCACATCATAACAGCGATTTTTGATAGTTTTCGCAGTGCGGAAGGAATCCACATTTGAGTTAAGGGTGGCAGGATGATTTGCAATTTAAAGACAGCAGGTATGCATGATATAAAAGATATTTATGAACAGAAACATTCCCGGCATCTATTATATTATTACAGGCAACACAAAAGCTTGATGGGTTCCGTAACAAGCCCATCAAGCTTTGTAATTTCATAAAAACCGAATTATATGATTTTTGCGAAGGGATTAAACTTTTTTTCTATAGCGATGGATGTTTCAGGGCCGTGTCCTGTAAGAACCCTTACATTATCTCCGAGCACAAAAAGCTTATTTCTTATACTTGATATAATAGTATCATAATCACCACCCGGAAAGTCCGTGCGTCCGATTGATCCAGCAAAAAGAGTGTCACCTACAAAAACACATCCATCCGTATAAAGAGATATACCGCCCGGCGAATGACCGGGAGTGTGTATAACCTTTAAGGTAATATCCCCGAATTTTACCTCGTCTCCATCTTTCAGCATTCGATCCGGAGGAGGTGAGTCTTCAACGTTCATTCCCCATGCTGCACCGGTAGCCGAAAGACAGCTCAGCATCGGAGCATCAAGGCTGTGTATCAGAAGATCTGCGCCGGTAATTTCCTTCAATTTTTTGTTTCCACCAACATGGTCAATGTGTCCGTGAGTGTTTATAATGTATTTGACTTTCAGTTTATGTTTTGCAACTACCATCAGAATTTTATTTGACTCATCTCCCGGATCAATAACCACAGCCTCTTTAGTAGTTTCACATCCAACAATAAAACAATTTGACATTATCGGTCCAACTATTAAGTCTTCTATAATCAAAACAACCTCCGGTTACATTAATTAGTTATTAATTTTAATTACTTCTTTTTCAACAGCATCCCTGATACTGTCAAGAATGCCGTTTATGAAAGGTCCGGACTCATCAGTTCCATATTTTTTCCCTATGTCTATTGCTTCATTTATAGAAACCTTGGAGGGAATATCATTGCACCAGAGAAGTTCATATACGGCTATTCTAAGGATATTCCTGTCTACACAGGACATACGGCTAATTTTCCAGTTGCTGGAAAACCGCTCTAATATGCCATCAATCTCCGGTTCTGAACTAACAACTCCTCTAATAAGTCTGTAAAAAAAAGGCAGAATATCTTCGGGCGGATTAAAATTGTCCCGGAAGCTTTCCATAATCTCTTCGGAATTATCATGGCATTTATCCATGTAAAAAAGGGCCTGCATTGCGAGTTCCCGTGATTTTCTGCGACTACCCATTTTTATGCTTTATCTATAATATCAATAAGATTAGCCATTTCAACGGCAGAAATTGCAGCACTCCATCCTTTGTTTCCGGCCTTGGTTCCGGCGCGCTCTATTGCCTGCTCTATAGTATCTACAGTTATTACCCCGAAAATTACAGGGATTCCGGTTTCCAGGCCAACCATGGCAACTCCCTTTGTAACTTCAGCACTTATGTAATCAAAATGCGGAGTTGCTCCCCGTATAACAGCACCAAGACATATTACAGCATTATACCTTTTTCTTTCTGCCATTTTTTTGGCAACAAGAGGAATCTCAAAAGCACCGGGAACCTTAACTATTTCAATATCCGAATCGATTGCTCCTGAGCGCAACAGCGCATCAACAGCACCTCCAACAAGTCTGTCGGTAATAAAATCATTAAAGCGGCTTGTAATAATAGCAAATTTCTTGCCTTCTGCAATAAGTTTGGCCTCGATTATTTTAGGCATATGTTCCTCCGGATTTAAAAAAAATATTAAAAAATAATACGGTTAAGGTGTTCCATCAACTTCTATAAGGTGCCCCATTTTAATTTTTTTGCATGAAAGATACCCTTTGTTATATTGATTTGCTCCAATCTCAATTCCAACCTGCTCAACAACACTTAGTCCGTATCCTTCAAGCCCGACCATTTTTTTGGGGTTATTTGTTATAAGCCTCATTTTTTTTACACCAAGATCAACTAAAATCTGTGCACCTATACCATAATTTCTCAAATCGGGCTTAAAACCCAATCTTTCATTGGCTTCAACTGTATCAAGCCCCTGATCCTGAAGAGCATAGGCCTTAATCTTATTGACAAGTCCTATACCGCGTCCTTCCTGGCGTATATAAAGAAGGACCCCGCTGCCTTCTTTTTCGATCATTTTCATCGATTTGTGCAACTGATCACCGCAGTCGCATCTAAGTGATCCGAATATATCGCCTGTCAGGCATTCTGAATGGACTCTCACAAGAACAGGCTTTTCAGGATCAATATCTCCTTTAACCATAGCAATATGAAGAAATTTATCAATATCGTTTTCATATACTACGGCCTTAAACTCACCTGCATAAGAAGTTGGGATTACAGTTTCTGCAGATCGTCTTACAAAACGTTCATTTGCCAGACGATATTCGATAAGATCCGCTATAGTACAAATTCCGATTCCATGTTCTTCGCTGAATTTTTCGAGAGACGGCATTCTTGCCATCGTTCCGTCATCATCCATTATTTCACAGATAACTCCGGCCGAGTTCAAGCCGGCAAGACGGGCAAGATCAACAGAACCCTCCGTTTGCCCGGATCTTACAATAACGCCCCCGTCTCTTGCCCTTAAAGGGAAAATATGTCCCGGCCTTACCAGATCATTGGGGCGGGCATCGTCGGCTATGGCCGTTAGGATTGTTGTTGCGCGGTCTGCTGCGGAAATTCCGGTTGTAACACCGCATCTTGCCTCAATGGATACTGTAAATCCCGTTTGATACATGGATGTATTATTTTCCACCATCGGCGGGAGATAGAGGGAATCTATCTTTTCTCCCGTCATGGAAAGGCATATAAGCCCTCTTCCGTATTTTGCCATAAAATTTATAGCTTCAGGCGTAACTTTTTCAGCTGCCATGGTGAGGTCACCTTCATTCTCCCTGTCCTCATCATCAGACAGGATAACCATGCGCCCTTCACGTATATCCTTGATAGCTTGTTCAATTGAAATTATCGGCATTTTATATATTAATCTCCTAAAAAATTTGTTACATTAATTATGTTATGAAAGAACCCTTACCCTGGGTAAAGACTCCGGGTTGGTATTTAATTAATCCATCGAGCCAGTTTCAAAACGTCCCATTTTGGCCGATCTCTGCGTTGGGTGAAAATTTTAATCCTCGAAATACCCCATGTATTCCTGCGGTTAAAATTTTCATCCGCCTTGACCTTGACCAAACTGAAACGTTTTGAAAGTGGCTCCATCATATAAATCCGGTTTTTGATAAAAAAGCCATATCTATAGAGGCCTTTATATCTTTTTTCTCACCGGTGCTTGTTTGCGTACCGACAAAACGTTCTATGTATTTTCCTATCATATCTGTTTCTATGTTTACAGAATCGTTTTCCACTTTTATACCCATTGTGGTAAGTTTTGCCGTATGAGGTATAATGCTTACTTCAAACCGGCCTTCATCGCAGTTGTTTACCGTAAGACTAACTCCATCCACCGCAACAGAGCCTTTTTTTATTATATAACGAGAAACAGAAAAAGGTATCTCAAATGTAATTATCAATGCGTTGCCTGTCAATTTTTTACGCCTGATTGTGCCAATACCGTCAATATGTCCCGAAACAAGATGACCATCCAGCCGATCAGAAAGGCGCAAGGCTCGCTCGATATTTACCCGATCTCCTGTTTTAGCATTTCCCAAGGTGGTTTTATCAAGGGTTTCCGGAGAAACATCAACATCAAAACGCTTTCTCTCGATATCAACTACAGTAAGACAGGCTCCGTTAACTGCAATACTGTCTCCAATTGCAGTTCCATCGAGGTTGATATCCGTTTCTACAGCAAGGCGTTTTCCTATCCTGCCTGATGAACGAATCGAGGAAATAGTGCCAAGGCTTTCAATTATACCTGTAAACATGTCAGATATATCCCTCTATTAAAATATCATCTCCGAACTTTTGAATACTAACTTCTTTAACGGAAAGGCAATCCTTCATAAGAGCAGGCCCAGGTCCCCTGCAAATACTTACTCCATCGCCACCAAGAATTTTAGGTGCATAGAAAAAGAAAATTTTATCAACTATCTTATGCAAAAATGCGGATGCAATTACCCGGCTTCCTCCTTCTACGAGAAGACTTGTAATACCCATTAAACCCAATGTGTCCATCAGTATATCAAGATTTATCAGGTTATTTTCAGTAGGCGACTCAATAATTTTTACACCTTTTTCTTCAAGTCTCAGCTTTTTTTGTAAAACAGCTTTATCAGGTGCAAGATCACTCATGACTACAATTGTATCAGATTCAATATTTTGATTTAACACAAGTGCATCTTCAGAAATTGAAAGCCTTGAATCAAGAATTATTCTAACCGGGTTAAGTCCATTCATGCCGTTAATACGTGTTGTCAGTTCAGGGTTATCCCTTTTTACCGTATCAATGCCGACCATGATAGCATCGGTATAATGTCTTAGCCTGTGAACGAATTGCCTTGATTCTTCACCGGTAACCCATTTTGAGTCTCCGGTTTTAGTGGCAATTTTACCATCTAAAGTTGAAGCGCATTTTACTATGACAAACGGTCGTTTTGTCTTAGTATATTTAATAAAAATTTCATTTTGTTTTTCTGCTTCTTTTTTACATACTCCGAATGTTACTTCTATACCGTTATTTATTAAAAATTCTGCCCCGTTTCCTTTAACATCCGGATTGGGGTCCTTGATTGCTGCCACAACCCTTTTTATGCCTGATTCAATAATTTTTTTTGTACAGGGAGGTGTTTTGCCGAAATGATTGCAAGGCTCAAGCGTGACATAAAGAGTAGCTCCAAATGAGTCTTTTTTTGCATCATCAATAGCATTTACTTCTGCATGAGCTTTACCAACAGCTTCGTGATAACCTTTTCCAACAACTTTACCGTCTTTAACAACAACCGCACCCACCATAGGATTTGGCGAAGTAAACCCGCGGCCGTTTTCGGCAAGGTCTATGGCCATTTTCATATAAAATAAGTCATCCATATAAAACTCTATTGTTTGCTCAGCAGTTTCTTTAATTCCCAGATAAAATCGTTAATATCTTTAAACTCTCTGTAGACGGATGCAAACCTGACATAAGCCACATCATCAATTTCATGAAGCTTTTTCATTATCTTTTCGCCGACTATGTTTGCAGCTATCTCTTTTTCTCCCGTTTCTTTAAGGTCGCGTTCAAGTTCATCAAGAAAATCTTCAATAACATTAATACTTATGTTGCGTTTTTCGCATGCTTTGAGAATGCCGCTACGCACTTTGTCTTTTGAGAATATTTCCCTGCGTCCGTCTTTTTTTATTATCACAACAGGAAGCTCTTCAATCTGCTCGTATGTTGTGAAGCGCCTGCTGCAACCTATACATTCCCGGCGCCTGCGAATCACGTTTCCATCTTTGTTTAATCTGGAATCAATAACCTTGTTGTCAAGCTCCGCGCAAAAAGGACATTTCATAAGAACCTCCCAGTCAGACAGTTTACAGCTTGGTTACTTCAATACCCGCCTCCTCCAACATTTCTGACGACATTTCATCTGCATACCCATCAAGATAATATATTTTTATTATACCCGCATTTATAATCATTTTGGCGCATATGGAACAGGGAAGGTTTGTGCAGTAAAGTACTGCATCTCTTATGGAAACACCGTGAAAGGCAGCCTGTATAATAGCATTTTGTTCGGCATGAATTCCTCTGCAAAGTTCATGTCTTTCTCCGGATGCAATCTTCATTTTTTCACGAAGGCAGCCGATTTCAAGACAATGCTTCAATCCGGAGGGTGCCCCGTTGTATCCTGTTGAAAGTATTCTCTTGTCTTTTACTATTGAAGCGCCCACTGAACGCCTCAGGCATGTTGATCTCTTGGCAACAAGGGTTGTAATATCCATAAAATATGTATTCCATGTAGGACGGCTGCTCTTATCCGGCATATTATCTGATACTCCCCTTTCTTAGTCAGGTTGTTTCTTTCAATCAATGTTATTATATATCGGAAAAGCTTCGCAAAGCTTTCGAACTATTTCTCCCGTTCGTTTTATAAGAGATTCATCCTTGGGATTTTTAAGAAGGCCAACTATAAGCTTTGCAATTGTTTCCATTTCCGCTTCCTTCATTCCTCTTGTGGTCAAAGATGGTGTTCCGATACGGATTCCACTTGTAATAAAAGGGCTTAATGTATCAAACGGTATGGAGTTTTTATTTACAGTTATGCCAGCCTGTTCCAAAACATTTTCGGCCTCTTTGCCTGTAATATTCAAGTTTCTCAAATCAACAAGCATCAGGTGATTATCCGTTCCACCGGATACAAGATTGATGCCTTCTTCAATTAAGTTCATTGCCATTGTTTTTGCATTTTTAACAGTGCTAGCCTGATATTGTCTGAATGAATCACAAAGAGCTTCCTTGAAACATACAGCCTTTGCAGCAATTACATGCATAAGCGGGCCGCCTTGAATTCCGGGAAAAATTTCCTTGTTAAGCTTTTCCCCGAATTGAGCTTTAGCAAGTATCAACCCTCCCCTTGGGCCTCTTAATGTCTTGTGGGTGGTTGCGGTAATAATATCTGCAAACGGCACTGGAGAAGGGTGTTCGCCCGCTGCAACCAGCCCGGCAATGTGAGCCATATCAACCATAAGGTATGCGCCTACCGATTCTGAAATTTCGGCAAAAGCCTTAAAGTCTATAGTTCTCGGATATGCGCTTGCACCTGCTACTATCATTTTTGGTCTGTGCTTTTTTGCTAATTGATCAAGTTCATTATAATCTATAGTTCCCGTATTTCGGCCTACTCCATAATGGGCAAAGTTAAAAAACCTGCCTGAAAAGCTTGCCGGACTTCCGTGAGTAAGATGGCCACCGTGGGAAAGGTTCATTCCCAGTATCGTATCTCCGGGTTTAAGCAATGCAAAATATACCGCCATGTTTGCCTGGGAACCGGAGTGGGGCTGTACGTTTGCATATGAAGCACCAAATAGTTTTTTTACTCTTTCAATAGCCAGTTTTTCTGCGATATCAACGTTCTCACATCCGCCATAATAGCGCTTGTCGGGATAACCTTCTGCATATTTATTTGTCAGAACGCTTCCCTGCACGGCCATAATCGCCCGGCTGGCAATGTTCTCAGAGGCAATCAATTCCAAGGTATTTTTCTGCCTTTCGTATTCACAGGCAATAACTTTTGCTATTTCAGGATCTGTTTTCTCAATATATTCCAGATTCAACTTATTTTCCCTTACTTTCTATCTCAAATTATAACCAATGGGCTCATAAAAAACCCACCATAAATACTGTAAAAACATATAAATACTGCTGCAACAAATATTATAATTTATTACCTAAATTATTAAATATATCAATCCTTTGCTGATGCCGTCCTCCTTCAAAAGCGGTTTCAAGCCAGGATTTTAATATTTCAACCGCAAGCGCCTCTCCGATAATACGGGCTCCCATTACCAGCACATTGGAATTGTTGTGCTTCCTGCTGATAATAGCCGAAAAAAGATCATTGCAAAGAGCCGCTCTGATATTTGAAAACCTATTGGCAACGATAGACATGCCTATCCCGCTGCCGCAAAGAAGAATACCACGGGTAAATTCCCCGGCTGAAACAAGCGAAGCTACCTTGATCCCATAATCAGGATAGTCAACCGAGCTTTCATTTTGAGTACCGATATCCTTGACTTCAATATCATTTTCTATAAGATAATTTTTTATTAGTTCTTTAAGCTGATATGCAGCATGATCGCTTCCAATAACAATAGGTGATTTATCCATCGACAAATTCCTGTTTTTTGGCAATTTAAACTAAAATAATAACATTTTGAATACATTCCATATAACACAATTATGAAGCATGGTTTTGCAAATTTATAAAATTACATGCATCTTTAAATAACCGCAAGAAAAATAAACAGTTTGTAATATGGTATTTTATAAGAAACAAGATAAAAAAGATGAATTTTCCTATCATGTAAGAAAGGGCAGAGTTAAGAAATATCAGTGGGAACTTATATAATCTACAACATCTTTTACAGTGAAAAGTTTCTCCGCATCATCATCCGGAATCTCCATTTCAAATTCTTCTTCCATTGTCATAATAAGTTCAACCAAATCAAGAGAATCTGCTCCAAGATCATTAACAAAAGATGCCTCACGGACCACATCGGAAAGATCTATTCCCAGTTTTTCTGCAATAATCTTTTTAACTTTATCTTCAACAGACATCGACTCTATTCTCCTATAATTATATCACCATTTATATAGCATTCAATTTTGTTCTGGTTCAAGATAAGCTTATCAGGTCAAATTAAAGGTGTGCTTTGAAGTATTTTAAGAATAGCGCGCAGTTCAGCACTGCCGAAAATATCTTGCGAGACGGGTTATGCAAAAAAATATTACATATACATTCCTCCATTAACATGAATAACCTGTCCTGTAATATAAGAAGCACTTTTGGAAGCAAGAAAAAGAACTGCTGCTGCAATATCTTCCGGTTTACCTATACGCCCTATCGGAATTCCGTTTATCAAGACTTCTTTAGCTTTTTCAGAAAGAGCCCCTGTCATGTCGGTTTCGACAAATCCTGGTGCAACAGCATTAACCGTTATTTCTCTAGAAGCAAGTTCTTTTGCTACAGCCTTTGTAAAACCGATTATTCCGGCCTTTGAAGCTACATAATTAGCCTGTCCTGGGTTTCCGCTTGCACCAACAACGGAAGATATGTTTATTATGCGGCCATACCTTTGCTTTATCATCGGTTTTGCAGCGATTTTAGTACACAGGAAAGCACCTTTCAGGTTGGTATCAAGAACATCATCCCAGTCTTTTTCTTTCATACGGACCAACAGGCCGTCTCTTGCAATACCGGCATTATTAACAAGAACATCAATCCGCCCGCTTTCTTCAAGTATCTTTCCGAAAAAAGATTCAACATCTTTTCCCGACATTATATCAACCTGCATTCCTTTTGCAAATCCGCCCGCCTCACCAATAATTTTTTCAATCTCTGCAGCTGCATCAACAGAGGACGAATAGTTGAAATAGATACGGGTATCAGGTCCTGCAAAAGCAAGACAAATTGCCCTTCCTATACCTCTTGTCCCTCCGGTAATTACTACTGTACGGGTTATCTGCTGCGTTGTGTGATCCGGCATTACTACCTTTCAAACACTATATCTGCTAATTTATCCATATCTGCCAGAATGTTTTCATAACTTAGCATAAGCTCATCATATGAGATTCTTGCCATAAAATCTGAAATTTGGTTCGGGCTAAAACTCCCTGAGCCCCTTAAAATCTTATCCAGATTATTCAGTACAAGCCGGGCGGTTTCGTTAGCAAATATTCTCGATATAATTTTAAACTTCTCAGCCTGATTCCCTCCGCTCTGAATAATAAAGGCAGACTTTCTGGCAAGACTTGCACCGACTTCAACATATGCCATCATATCAGCAAGAAGAAACATTATATGCTGCTGCCGGGTAAGCTTATTTTCATGAACAAAGGTAATGGTATCGTTAAGCGCTTTAGCTGCAAGCCCATAATAGCGATATCCTGCATCAGTTATAGAGGCATTCAGCTTATCCATCTCTTTGTATATGGAAAGATAAAATTCGCCTTTTGTTTTCCACGTTTTTTTCCAGCGGAACGTGCCTATAATATTTTGCTGAATCTCGCTGGTTCCTTCGTATATGCGAGTAATTCTAACATCTCTTTTGATCTTTTCAACTTCATATTCAGCAATATATCCATATCCGCCAAGACCCTGAATCGCATCATCTGCTGCTTTATCAGCTGATTCGGTTGCAAAAAGTTTGGCGATAGAACCTTCAACCTGAAGGTCTTCTTCGCCGGAATCAAGACGAATCACAACTTCGTCAACATATGCAGCAGCAGCTTCGGCTCTAACAACATTGGGAACAACAAGCTTATGTGTATATCCCTGTTTTTCAGAAAGAGGGGAACCAAATTGAATTCTTTGTTTTGCATAAGGAATAAGAATATTAAGACATGCCTGTGCAGCGCCAAGCGCCATAGCTGCAACCATAACTCTTGTATAGCCGAAAACCTTATTCGCCTGTTTTAAACCATGACCAGGAATTCCGCCAATAAGATTTTCAACAGGCACAAAAACATCCTCAAACAAAAGAGGGGATGTATTTGAGGCACGTATCCCGTGTTTTTCTTCACCTTTTCCCTGAATAAAACCTTTGGCTCCTTTTTCTACAACAAAAAAAGCCGGTCCTTCCGGGGTATTGGCAAGAAGTGTGATAAAATCGGCGTATCCGCCGGTTGAAATAAACTGTTTGGTGCCGTTTATTATATAACCGGTAATCTTGCCATTATCAGTTACAGGCTCAGCCTTTGTTTTTAAGGCTGCAAGGTTACTTCCGGCATCTGCTTCGGTAACGGCGTAAGCTACAAGCGATGAATCTTTTGCAATTGCGCCAAGCCATTTCTTTTTCTGCTCTTCGGTGCCCCCCACAATAAGAGGATCTGCACCAAGCTGGAGGGCAAAAAATGCCGTAGTTATACCAAGACAGATTTTTGACATCTCGAGAGTCAAATAGCAGATGTCGCGGGCTCCGCCACCCATACCGCCGTATACTTCCGGAATTCCAAGAAGCTGCAAACCTATTTCAGGGCTAAGCAGTTCTCTTATAGTCTCTTCAGGGAAAATTTCCTTTTTATCAAATTCCAGAACTTTTTCTTTGGTAAGTAACCTGTTCCTTAACCGGTTTACCGTGTCTAAAATCATCTGCCTAGATTCAAGATCAAGCCCCTTGAGTGTGATTTCTTTACCAGTTTCGGGAGAACCCATTAGAATTTATACCTCTTTTTGCTTGATGACTTCACGTCCATGGTAATATCCGCATTCCGGACAAACGATGTGCCCGGGCTTTGCTTCGCCACACTGAGAACATTTAGATAAATTAAGGGCTTCAATTTTCTGGTGCGTACGACGTTTGTCTCGTTTCGACTTGGATGTTTTGTGTTTTGGTACAGCCATAAGTAATATCCTAATATTAAGAAATAATTATTTAATACAATTAACCATTAATTGCGCAAAATTTATGGCCTTAGTAATTCAAATATATAAGATTGTCAAGAAGTTTTGAGTTTAATTTTACCGGCGGTTTTCTTTTGATTAGTTTCCATTCAGATCTAAACCAATTAATATGACAATATATTAATGGTCAGTCTCATAAACATTTCAGTAACCATGGGGCGGGAATGTTATAAATTTGAACGGGAGTGTTCTCTCACTTCCAAAAAAACTCTAAGCGGGGGCAATCGGGTAATTAGTATTAATCCGGCAGCATGTCATAAAAATACATCATTGTATCCGAGCGCGTAATGATGCCTATTATGCGCCCGTTTTCAACTACTGGAAGCCGTCCTATATCATGTTTTGCCATGAGTTTTGCAGCCTGAACCGGGCTTTTCCCGGGATCGATTGTTGTAATATTTGTGCTCATATATGCTTTTACTGGAGATTTCAGCTGGGACTCTCTTTTGATTTTAATAAAATCTCTTCGTGAAATTACTCCTACCAGTTTTTCTCCTTTAACCACTGGAAGCCCCGTACAGCCCTTTTCCTTTAATATCGCAGCAACCTTTTCCATAGATGTGTCCGCTTCAATAGTAAAAACCGGAAAAGACATTAAATCACTAATCTGCACGGATGCCTGCTGATTTCCTCCTATAAGTTCTCTAATCCATTCTTCAACCGCATCGGGATTAACTGATTTTAATATGGCAGAGGCAGCACCTGGATGCCCGCCGCCTCCCATGCTGCGCATAATTAAACCTAAATTCAAACCATTATCATTGCTGCGAGCAATAACCATGCTTCTGTCTTTCTCTTTGTTTGTAAATATTCCGAATGCGGCATCAACATTTAAAATTTCTCTGTACATACCGACAACAACAGCAAGACTGTTAATGTGCCCTTCAATCCTGAGCTTATTGATGCTGACAGTATAACCGTTTATTTTTGATCTTTTTGCAGATTGCAACATCTCAAAGAGAATATTTTTTTGTTTTTCTCCATATGCCTGGCGTAAAAAAGAGCTGACAATACTTAAGTCTGCCTTCTTTTCAAGAAGAAAGCCAGCCATAAAGGCATCTTCTGCTGTTGTAGACGGGAAGCTGAGGTTTCCTGTATCTTCATAAAGCCCCGTTAAAAACAGTGTTGCCTGTATCGGAGATATTTTCTTTTTTTCCTTTTTCAGCCTGCGTGCCATGAGGGTTATGTTTGATCCGATTTCTTCCTGGCATTCCCACGTTGCTTTTATGTTGCCCTCACATTTATGGTGGTCCCACAATATAATCTCAAGATCTTTTCTTGTAGAAAGTGCATCCATTCGTTCAAGGCGGTTCCAGTTGTTTGTATCAACAACAATAAGGCTTTTGACCTTATCAAAATCAATTTTAGCGGATGACCGCATATCAAAAATGTCTTTATGGATGGAAAGAAAAGCCTTGACATTGGGATTGACAGTTTTTGGAAGAACACAGACAGCTTCGGGATATAAAACCGTTGCAGCAATCATGGATGCAAGAGCATCAAAATCCGTGTTTTTATGTGTTGTAATAATCTGCATCAATAGTTGTCCGCATCTTTTTACCGTTTTATATTAAACTGAATATTATTTATCATAAAGAATTTTTCAAGTACAGAAAATTAGTAATTGCTTGTTAATATAGATTGTTTTTATTAAGAGCTTTAAATGTTACTGCGTAAAAAACATTTAGTTTCAGATAATTTGTCTTGATCTTTGTGTATTTTTCGATCTTCTACAAAGGTATATCGGCATTTTCCTTTAAAATGGTAACAGGAAAATCCGGTTTTCTGTCCGATTAGTAAATAAACGATAATTGTTGCACCATTAACATATATAAAAATTGATTTTTGCCAGATGGTATAAACAGTTTGGGTTATTAATGGTGAGGGGGCAACTGAATACCGAAGGTGGAAATTCCTGCGCTTTCGGTTATGAAGAAGGGGTTGGAAATTGAATAATTATTTATATATTCAAGGTTTTTGTTCTTCTCCCAATTAGTTGGGATTCAAGGGTTCTGTCATCCATTTAATCTTGTAACTTTTGAATACTGGATCACCAACTCTTCCGGAGGTGATCCAGTATTTTATAATATTGCTATAAATTTCTTTTCACTTCGCTTTTTTCTTTTAATTTATCAAGAAACTTACCAACCTCATCCTGAATCTTTTCCTGCTTGAGATTTTTTTCAATCTTTTCCTTGAGTTGAGTTTCATAGAAGTTCTTGATTTCATCCTCGGAAACTTTTATTTTCTCAACAAATTCTTTATTTATATACTGCTGTATAGTTATTACCTGTTTGATCTGTTTTTTAAGAGCAGCTTCTGTTAGCTTGACCCTGGCCAGCTCTTTTTTGAATTCTTCCGTATTTCCAAACTGTCCTTTAAATTTAGCTAACTGCTCTTCAACAGTTGAATCTTCAGCTTTATACCCCTTTTTCAGGCTCTCCTGATAGAGCAATTCGGTTTCAATCATTTTTTCAAGAACTTTTTTCTTTATATCAGTAAGCCCCTTTTCATCTAGTTTTTCCCCACGATTGGTATATTGTTCCTCAAAGGCGAAAAGCTCTCTCGCAAAATCTTCCTGTTTAATTCCTACCCCATTTACAACAGCAATATCACCCTTTGGGGCTTGAACTTTTTCTGCTTTATCAATTTGTTTATTCGGTACAACCAATTGTTTCTTTGCAACTTTATCATCTGTTGCAGTTTTATCCGTTTTTCCGGCTTTAACTGGCGATGCAATAATCATAATCGATATTATAATCAGCATAACCCCAAATAATCTCCCGCTTTGTGAACGCATTGCAATCTCCTTATTTTAGGTTAATTAAAAATGTTTTAAATATGTTCATTATTTTAATATATATAAAAATAAGCTTTTAAAAAATCCATCAACAGACCGATGGGGTAAAAGCCCCGGCACACAGGGGTGAAGCTTGAACCGATACAGCAAGCATATCATCCGCATCTTTATTGCAGGGAATATGAGCGAATCTAAAATAGATCAAAAAGTCTCAGGGTCGAAAAATTCCCGGCTGTTCACAGCAGGAATGTTTAATTTGCTTAAACCGGCGGGAGATGGAAAACTCTTCCCAGCCGTTGCAGAAAGTTGTTTTTAATTATTACGAAGATGTTGTTTTTAACGGGTGTAAATATCACCTAAATATGGTGCTGTGCAAATATTATTTTTCAAGGCATTAAAAAAAATATTAATACGCCAGTAAATAGACTATCATTTTACTTTTTACGAAGGTATCAAATATTTGCTTGGAAAGAAAATCAAGGCATGTTAATAAAACCATTTTACTTTTAGACCATTAATGGTGTTATTCGATGTAAAATTTATCAGGAGGAACAAATGGCAAAAACTCTTATCTCATATTATTCGAAGTCAGGAAATACAAAAAAAATGGCTGAATGCATAGCAGAAGGAATTAAGCCAACTGAAGGCATGGAAGTTATTTTGAAAAAGGTTGAAGATACTGTGATAGAAGATATGCTCAATTCCGACGTGATAATATTTGGTTGTCCCACTTATTTTGGAGTAATGACTGCCGAGGTAAAGGAACTGATGGATAAAAGCGTTAAATACTTTGGTAAGCTTAACGGAAAAATCGGAGGAGCTTTTACATCATCAGGCGCTATCGGAGGCGGAAACGAAACAACAATACTAAGCATCATCCAGGGATTTCTCATACATGGCATGATAATACAGGGTGTCCAAAAAGGTAACCATTACGGGCCTGTATCAATAGGGGCTCCCAATGAAGCCGTCAAAGAAGAGTGTGTGCGTTACGGAAAGATGCTAGGCGACCTTTGTGTAAAGATATTGAAATGAATAATCCAAAAATTCCACACAAAGAACTCGTAGCTGACTGGCATGCCCTTATGAGAACTTTCATCAGGCCGGAAGATGTTGCTGCAAAAACCACACTTCTTAAATATATGGAGCAGATTCTTTTCGGTCTTCATGATTTTTTAAACACACATGTCGGCATTACGGAAGAAGTCAGCCTAAAAGATTTATCGGATCAATATACAGATACGCTTATAAGTGAAAATCCCGAGGAAAAGCTTGCGGATGTTATTGCAAACATAATTGAAAAAACAGCACCAAATGCCGTTAATGTTGCATCTCCTTATTTTACAGGTCACATGACTTCGGCAATACCATTTTTCATGGTACATCTTAAAACAATCACAGCTGCCTTAAATCAAAACGTAGTTAAGCTCGAAACTTCAAAAATCCTGTCAATCATCGAAAAACAGGTTTTAGCAAAGATACACAGAGTTATATTCAAAAAGAGTGAAGATTTTTATTTAGAGCATGTGCAAAATTCTAGGACTTCACTGGGTGGTTTCACTGAAAACGGAACGCTTGCAAACCTGACGGCTTTGTGGATAGCAAGAAACACACAACTTGGCCCGAAAGAAGGGTTCGAAGGAGTAGATAAAGAGGGAATATGTGCCGCATTCAAGGCTTATGGCATAGAGCAAAGCGTAATTCTTGTATCCGAACTCGGTCATTTTTCGCTGAAAAAAGCCGGAGGACTTCTTGGAATAGGCAACAATAATATAATATCTATCGGGTTGGACAGTAACAATAGAATTGATATTACAAAACTTAAAGAAAAAATAAGTGAAATTAAAAACTCCGCGCACAAAACCAAAATTCTTGCAATAGTCGGTATTGCCGGCACTACTGAAACCGGTACCATTGACCCTTTAAGGCAACTTGGAGAAATATGCTCTGAAAACAATGTTCATTTTCATGTTGATGCAGCATGGGGAGGACCAGTTCTCCTGTCTGAAAAATATAAACATCTACTTGATGGTATTGAACTTGCCGATTCGGTCACAATAGACGGGCATAAGCAATTTTACATGCCTATGAGTTCAGGTATGGTTTATTTCAAAGATCCATGCCTGATGGATTCAATAACATACCATGCAAATTATGTTAACAGACGCGGTTCGGTTGATCTTGGCATTAAATCTCTTTCAGGCTCAAGAGAAGCTAACTCTCTTGTTCTTGACAGTGCTCTTAAAATAATGGGTAGTAAAGGCTATGCCCTTCTGATTGAACATGGTATAGAAACAGCAAAAAGTTTTGCCGACGAAATTAATGACAGGCCCGATTTTGAGTTGATAACAACGCCTGTATTAAATATTTTGACTTACAGAATTTTCCCGAAAGATTTAAGATTGCAATGGAACGATTCGGAAGAAGTTCAAAGAAATATAAATGAAAAACTTAACGAAATAAACATTATAATACAAAGGCTTCAAAGAGAAGCCGGAAACAGTTTTGTATCAAGGACCACTTTTAAAACCTATAAAGGGCGTTGTGAAAACATTGTTGTTCTGCGCTGCGTCATAATGAATCCGATGACAAATATAAACATCCTTCGTGAAATACTTGATGAGCAGGAAGAAATTTACAAAAAATCATTCACATAACATAGTGATGATCTTTGAATATTCATCAATATTTGTTTATAAAGCTAAAGTTTTTAAGAAAGAACACGGCACCATTGCTATTAAACCCTTCCGTAATCATCTTCAGCCCTTTCAATGTCGTTATCACTAAAGTTATCCCCGGTTTGTATTTCAATAAATACAAGGTTTTCTTCACCTTGGTTACTGATCCTATGCCAGTATTCCGCCGGCAGATCTATGGCCTGCCCGGGCGATAGAGCGTAACCGATACCGTTTTTAGTAGCTGAGGCATATCCCTGTATCATATACCAGTGCTCAGAGCGATGAAAGTGGCGCTGATAGCTCAAACGCTGGCCGGGATAAACTACTATCCTTTTTACCTTGTGGTCCGGCATATCAGATAAGATTTGATAATAACCCCAGGGCCGATGATTTTTCGGCGGTTTTCGCAATACATCTGGAAGAAGCATGAATATATTCTCGTTCACTCATTATTATAATAGTTATTTTTAACATATCCAATTTCAACTAAACTCAGCTTTTGGCTCAAAGTCTAAAGCCTTTCCTGTGGAACTATAGGTAAAATAAAATGATAAGTCAATAAGGACAGCTATAAAATAAATAATATCCTAGGAGTGTGAATCTCAAGGAATAAAAAATACTTATTCCTATGTTGCCATGACGAAATGCGAAGGACAGCTTAAGCAAATGGGCTTTTTGCAAAGCCATCACATTTTATCTTGCAACTGACTCACAAATAAAATAAAATGATTTTCAGAAGATACTATGTATTTTCCTTTTTATATTGGTTATTGATAAAGGGGGTTACATGTTAGAGTCCCAATGCACACCAATACTCAGCTTTGGATTATTTATTGCTTGTATATTACTGCTTATCATTGTTTCTCTTCTGATATATACAATCCTACAGATAAAAAATGCTTCGACTGCTTTAATTGATTTTCTTGCAGCAACTGATTTAAAACTTAATCCGCTTATTAAAGAAGCTGAAGAAACATTAAAAAGCATAAAAACCGTTTCAGACGATATCGGATTTGCTACATCCAATATTAAAAACATTTCAGGTACTCTTTCTGATTTGTCAAATAAGGTTAATGCATTAGGCTTATTGGCAGAAAGCCTGCATGATCAGCTCTCCATCCGAGCATCCGGTGTAAAAGCCGGTATAGCTGCAGCATTAAATGTGCTGTTTGATAAAAGAAAAAAAGGAGGATCGTAATATGGAAGAAAATAATTGCAATTCAGGATCAATGCTGGCTTCATTTCTTCTGGGGGGTATTTTAGGCGCTGGCATTGCCATCCTTCTTGCTCCTAAATCAGGGCATGAAACAATTGAGAAAATCAAAGAAGTTGCCGGTACCGTAAAGGGGAAAATTGCTTCTTCTGTTGACAGCGCAAAGGATATTTATGAAGAAAAAAAATCTGCTGTTTCAGTAGCTGTTGAGGCCGGTAAGGAAGCCTACAAAAAGGAAATAGACACCTCAAAGCAAAAAGCATAAATATCAGACGCTGCTAAAAATTGTTTTTAGTTTTGATCCGTAAAGCAATATGGATCGCGGTCATTATTAATATCCAGACCCAAGCCATAGCAGACCGCCGGACATCCGCCGCAGACAGGGCGGATGGGGCAGTTGCTGCATGATTTTGAGCCTGCCCGGTAGTGTTGCGCAGAAATACCGTGGTAAATATCATTTAACTTTTCCCTGTAAATATTGCCGATAAATGATGGCATTTTACGGCAGGCGTGCGCTTCACCGTCAGGCAGCAAAGCAACAAAATTAAAGGCTGCTCCACAGCCATGACCTGTGCAACCACCTGCAAGCGAAAGTCCCTGCTGCCAGCGCATAAGATTAAACAGGTTGTCTTTGTATCCCATACAAGGGTTTGATTTGGCAGCGTCCATATACAGGGCAAGAAAATCCCGGAATTTGGATGGGGGTACGGGTGTGAGTTCGGCTCCGCGTCCAACTGTAGCTATCCTGTTAAAGGTGAATAACTCCGTTAGCCCATTCAAACAGCCGGATAACTCGATTACCTGATCCATGTTATCGTTTGTAAGGGTTAGCATTACCATACGGTAAATATTCATTTCGCCGAGCAGCCTGAGAAAATCAAAAACCTGATCGAAGTGACCGGATCCCCGGATGTAATCGTTATGATCTTTTAATCCTTCAAGACTAATCTGGTAGAATTCCGGTTTCTGTATTGCAAGAATTTTTTCAATACAATTTCTTGGCATGGGATTGCCAAGGACTGCGGTCATAAAACCCCTATCAGAGGCTTCTTTGTAGAGCCTGTCAAAGTGAGGGTAAAGTAAGGGATTGCCGCCTGAAAAGGATACCTGACCGAACACATGGTGATTCCTGCAAAAGTCATAAAGGTCGTCAAGTACAAACAATCCCTGTTCAAGTGTCATAACTTCACGGTTGCTGCGATCGTAACAATGGCGGCAATTCAAGTCGCATGTCTGAGTAATATGCCACTGCAAGGTAAAAGTTTTGGATGAGAAATATTCCGGTTCTTTTATTTCACCAGTCGGAAAATCGTCAGGTCTTTTGATATGTGTAGTCGGGGCAATGATAAGACCGCTTTGCTCTGCCAAATGAAGAATGTTATCAATTGTCCCTATCGTAACACTTCCTTCGAGGGCTGCCTGCCTGGGCTCAATATTCTCGGATATAAGTTTAAGTGCCAGCAAATCCCTTGCTGTAGCATTTCGCACTTCAACATTATTCAGTCCTGGTCTTACCATAACAAGAATATATCCATCACATGGCTCAGGAATAATGGAAGGATCGGAAAAAAGTTCCGGCAGTTGCTGCCATTTTACCTGTATAAGATCAAGAGCAGGGTTGACTGAATAGCCTGTTGAATTTTCCGGAAAAACCGGAGAAGATGTCATTAAATGATATTTTGATTCCTCGATTTTTGCAAGATCCAATAGATAGGGGTGTTCATGAAGCCACTCTGTATGCCCTTTCAGAACTTCCGACAGTACCGTGTTTTCATCCAGCACCCTTGCAATATTTGGCACAAGAGCAATGCAAACTGGATATCGATTTTGCGGGCTTGTCTCTAAACAAAATTTTGGCATGGGTACTTGTCCGGTTAAAAATACAAAGAGCCGGCAGCTCCAAGCCGCAGGCTCTAAATGTGTTTCTGCTATCTACAATTCCATCATGCATCCTGCATGATTATTTGCTTCCGCCTCAGCCACTGCCTCCGGATGGTTTATTAACTTCCTTTATTTCTTTTTCCTTAATTTTTTCTTTTTTGGTATTATTATCTTCTTCCTCTTTTTGATCTTCTTTCATCTGTTTGTCCATTTGCTGCTGATCTTCGACGCTAACTGCGTCTTTTTTTGATCCGCCTCAACCGCTGCACCCTGTTTTTTTACCATGTTGTTCGGTACCACCTGTACCTGGATCAGCACCTCACCCACTACCTGCGTGGGCGCCGGGAAGTGAAATTCCGCCCATGCTGATCAAGCTGGCAATACCCAACCCAGCAAGTAATTTTTTCAGTTCTTTTTTTTCCATTGCAGCCTCCTTTTTAAATGAAAGGGAAACCAATATTTATAAATTTATTGAGATAATCAATTTATAAATATTTAATTATAGATTTTATCTATTACGAAATTATCTATTTGTCAAACTGATAATTATATCCAATAATATAATATATTGCCTTGCTGTTATTCGGCTGTTACAATTTTAACAGCTACAAAAGAATTCGAATCCCATGTATTGTCATTTTGGACTTGATGCGGCTCGAAGAATGGGCAACCGGAATATAGTAATTTTAATATGTTCCGGAAACCTGCCCTGAATTAAACAATTCCGGGGCAGGTTTCCGCTTGGATGACGATTTATGGACTTTTTCGATTATTCTAATGTTGATGAAAGCGTGAAAATGAGGAATTATATGAAAAAACGATTGGTAATCGGCATATCGGGAGCTACGGGAGCTGTTTATGGCATAAGAATGCTTGAGATGTTGAAGGATTCGGATGTTGAAACGCATCTTGTGCTATCGAATGCTGCTGAAAAAATAATTCAATTAGAAACGGATTACACGATAGATCATGTTAAAGGACTGGCACATTACAATCATGATATTGATAATGTGGGCGCTGCCATTGCAAGCGGATCATTTGACACGATCGGCATGGTTGTAATTCCATGCTCCATAAAAACCCTGTCCGGTATTGCCAATTCTTTCAGTGTTAATCTTTTGATAAGGGCTGCGGATGTAACCTTAAAGGAAAGAAGAAAACTTGTTCTTATGGTCGGGGAAACCCCTTTTCACAAGGGGCATTTCAGGTTGATGTCTCAGGCGGCCGATATCGGAGCAATAATTACTCTTCCTTCGGTAAGCTTTTACACCAAGCCTGAAACAATCAAAGATATAGTGGATCAAAGAGTTGCAAGAACACTTAATCTCTTTGATATAAAGCTTGATTCTTTTAAAAGATGGTCCCAGGCTGATGGTGATAAGGCTATGGATCTTTTAAAAAAAGAGCGCGGTCTTTGAAGAACGTTCAATTTTGTCCAAATTCAGAAAGCGTTATGCAAAGGTAACGGAATGGAAAAAGGGCTTTAAAAATGAGGATGAAAAAGCTGTATCCCGTACATAAATAAAGAAGAAACAAGGGCTGCTGCCGGAATAGTTATGACCCATGCCCAGACTATACGAGCCGCTACTCCCCACTTTACGCTTGATAGCTTGGAGGTAGCTCCGACTCCGACAATTGATCCTGCAATAGTGTGTGTGGTAGAAACAGGAATCCCCGCATAAGTCGCAAAAAAGAGTGTAATAGCACCGGCAGTTTCGGCACAGAATCCTCCAACAGGTTTTAATTTGGTAATTTTCATCCCCATTGTTTTAACTATTCGCCAACCGCCAAATGCGGTGCCTATAGCCATTGCAAGATGGCATGACAGTATAATCCATGCTGTGGAAAAATCACTCAGACTGAGAGTGATTGTGCTATCCATGGCTCCGGAGGCAACCAGCAGGGCAATAATGATTCCCATGGTTTTCTGAGCATCATTGCCACCATGACCAAGGGAGTAAAGGGCCGCAGAAAAAAGCTGTCCTTTCCTGAACAAAATGTCCACCTGCTTTGGGCGCCATCGCCGGAAAATCCATAATACAAGGAACATAAAAAACAAACCCAGCACAAAACCCATAAGAGGTGCTACCGGTATAAAAGTAATTGTTGCAAATAATTTATCCCATCTTGGCGCAGAAAAGCCGGCATATGTGATACCGGCGCCCGCAAAACCGCCTATCAGGGCATGGGAAGAACTGGTCGGCAGACCCCACCACCATGTCAACAAATCCCAGGCAATTGCTCCGATCAGACCTGAGAGTACTACGTATACATAAGCCGGGTCATGGGGATTTATATGAATGATTTTTGAAATAGTATCCGCTACCTTGGGCGCAAAAACAAACATGGCAATAAAATTGAAAAACGCCGCCCAGATTACTGCAAGTCGCGGAGAAAGCACTCGGGTTGAAACAACGGTGGCAATCGAATTGGCTGCGTCGTGAAAACCATTTATTACATCAAAGGCAAGTGCAACGATAACAGTAAATATTACTACATACCATATAGGAGCCATATCTAATCTTCCTCTAGTATTACCCCTTCAATCAGATTGGCGACTTCTTCAGCAAAATCAGTAGCACATTCAAGATCCTGTAGTATCTCTTTATACTTTATAAGGTTAATAGGATCTTTTTCCTCTTTGAATAACCTTGCAAGCCCTTTGCGCAAAACATCATCGCCGCTGTTTTCAAGTTTATGAATAATAATACAGCTGTTGAGAACGGTATCCCGCTTTTTGGGTTTATTAAGCATTTTTAAAGCCTGCTGAAGTTCAATTGCGGCTTTTACAAGAAGAACTGCAATTTCTTTCATCTCAGGAAGAAATTCTGTTACTTCGTATATCAAAATGCGCTCCGCTGCCGAATCTGTGGCATCCATGATATCATCCAGTTTTTTGATCATGGCTATTATCTCGGTGCGGTCAAAAGGCGTAATAAAGGTTTTACGTAAAGCGCTATAGCATTCGTGAGTTACATTATCTGATTGATGTTCTATTTCCTTAATCCGTTCTACCCGCTCTTGTATATTATCAGCCTTTGTTACAAGCTCTAAAAACTCTTCCGCTCCTTGTATAGTAAGGGCGATTTGTCGTTCAAAAAACTCAAAAAAAACATTTTCTTTTGGTAAAAATCGTTTTAGCATAATCTCTCTCCTAAAAAGTTAAAAGCTTCTACCATACTGAAAAAAATTAGACAAGATTTTATCATAATTTTACCATAGAAAATATGGTCGGTATTAAAGCAATATTTACCATTTGGACTATACCAAAATTGCCTGTATTTTCCAACATATCTTCCTTGACACTAACCCGTTGTTTCTTTAACGGATCTTCCCCCATTAAAGAAACGAACTATGGCATATAACGATTTATATTTATTATCGTTTTCTCTCTGATGTTAGCATTTTCTTAGTGTACACATTTGCCGTCCGTGATGGAAGAACGGA
>Ga0180732_1000634_pt1 | contig 27680 bp, 57 predicted proteins | sample KR11_01MetaG_FD_148674 | JGI IMG/M metagenome (GOLD analysis project Ga0180732, IMG submission 148674) | Groundwater microbial communities from the Olkiluoto Island deep subsurface site, Finland - KR11_0.1 MetaG | ecosystem: Environmental > Aquatic > Deep subsurface > Groundwater | place... | reverse complement strand
TCATTTCGTTTTCTGAAAGTGAGATCGAAGCGGATTTGAGAACAACCGTAAACCCCAACTCCGGTCTTGCCAGCATTGGACGGAGGATCGGAAAGAAATATCCAGGTCAAAGGTTAAGAATCATTGTTTTGAAAGGGGTCGTGCCGAGCGCAGAGCAAGCACCGAAGTCAATTACCCACACCTGATAGGTGTGGGCATGTCGCGATGGAAACATCTAAGAATTGTACTAAGAGGGCATAACAATATGATGCAGACGCAGAAGAACTATAAGAACGTCAGGACGCAAAACCTAATCCTGAATAATTCGGTAGAACCATTAAATACCATGTCCAGTGGCAACACTGGACTAAGTTCTTCGTGCATCCTCGAAGGTTGCGAAACTATACTGGAAAAGGTTGCAATCAACAGAGTGCTCCTCCACACTTTGAAAAGTGTGGTTTCCGCTACCCTGCACCCCATGGAGTATTATGAAAGATAATATAATAGTCAAACCCGGGGATGTATTTTCAGCAGGCCCACATAGATTCCTATGCGGAGATATTGAGAAAGATGATGTTTGTAAACTACTGGATATTCCAAAAAAAATATATATGGTATATTCAGATCCTCCATGGAATCCTGGCAATGCAAGAATGTGGAGAACATTATCTAAAAGAGATGGAGAAATAGGGCGCCGAGTTGAATGGAATAATTTTGTTAATATATTTTGTATTACTGTAAACTTACCACAACCCGATCATATCTTTATCGAAATGGGTGTCAGGCAAAGTTCTGACTTCATATCATCGGCTATGGGCATTGGATTTCCTAAATTCAAAAGAGAATGGAACGTATATTACAATTATACCCACCCGAACAAATTATTATACTTTTCAGATATTAATGGGTTTACTGGAAATCCAGAGGGGCTGAAAAACGAACCTATGACTAAATATGTATTCGAGCATATTTACAAACAAGGGGAAATTGTATTTGACCCCTGCGCAGGATTGGGGATGACTGCAAGAATGGCGCATAGATTTGGTATGATTTTTTATGGCAATGAATTGAATCCATTACGACTCAAGAAAACGTTAGAATGGATGTCAAAATATTACGAGATCATTAAGTTCACTGGTAGGTGAGAATTTGAGTATCCCAAAATCCTTTAAATAAGATTCACGGCGACTGGAAAAAATAGTCACGATTGCTAAGATGGTGTCTAAAATCCAATCGCCGATAACTATATTAGTGTTCATGTTCATATATAGATTTTGCTAAGATGGAATCGTTATGAAAACAAGATACTTGTTCGATAGCCTTTATTTTTCCATCATTAAGGTTTGGATTAATTGTTCGAATGGCTGCAATTACATCGCTAACACGAAGTTCTCGTTTGTTGAGTTTAGCTATTGTGTAGGCGACCCGGAGAATAGTCTGTTTTTTTCGTGGACTGCCTCTCATTGCTTCATCAAGATCAAGATACATACACATAAGGGTTTTAATCTTTTCTCTAACTACCGGCGATATCTGAGGTTCATAGTTGCCGACCCATGCAAGGTAATTTTTAAGGCTTATACCATCGTATCCTTCTTTGCTTCTGAAAAAATTATCTACAATTGAGCATGTCATCTTTTTCTCTTCATCACCGGTTACGGGCTGTAGCTCAAACTTAAAATCGAATCTATCAAGTAATTCGGGACTGAAATCATCAACCCTGTTAGCTGCCGACACAACGCGAACTTCAGCATCTAAAACTGTCGATATCTTTCCGACATCTATCTTTACCTTACCTTGTTCCATTGCATCAAGAAGCCCCTGTCTATCCTTATGTGAGAATTTATCCAGTTCATCAATGCATAAGACACCTCCGTTAGCTCTGGGCAATGCCCCAAGTGTAATAACATTGCCACTTCCATCACCTGTCAGCCCCACTTTTGAAGCCCTCTGGCTAACGAACTCAGCGCCTATTTGGTACACAATCCATTCCATCAGAACCGATTTTGCACCACCAGGTGCCCCAAATAAAAGTACGTGAATCCTACCTCGATCTCCCCATTTATCCCCGTGGCTTGCCATACACAACAGCAGAGCTTTTTTAACGGCAATCATACCATCGATTTTAGGGTTTATCCACGGGGCCCAGTATGCCAACAGGTCAGGCTCAGTCTTTACCAGCTGCTCAAACTTAGCTATAATTTCAGGAGTGAGTAAAGTCTGTGCCTGCACTACTTGTATGGATGCTTCCATCTGTTTTTTCTCAACCTCAAGCCTACTCAATTCAATATCATCCAAAACACACTCCAATTCATCCGCAGGCATAGCAAGCCTGTAATGTGAATAATTATTACTTTTATAGCTACTTTTTACGATGCCATGCTGTACTAACGCATTGAGCGAACCCCCACTGAGCGATTCAACGTGTTTGAACTCCCATCCGAACTGATCGCTCTCGAACTTCCGGTCCACCTGAATAATCGTGCGCAGCATGGTCTCGTATGCAGGATTCTTGGCGCAGAGCTGCTGTACCTTTTGCTGAACTATGTTCTCCAAATTCAGTATCTCGCTCACGATTCCGTCTCCTTCTTTACGCTCACCAGAGTTTCACGCTCAGCGCCGCATTTCGTGCATATATATACCTTCTTTATAATAGATGTCAATACAGCATCAGCGTCGCAGAAAGGGCAGGTTTTTGCTCTCTTTACAATCTTGTCGTCCTGCTCTCCACTCATTTCAGAGCCTCCCGTACCCTTTCCAGCGCATAGCATCCGCTTATTCCATCAAGCATAATGACCGCAGTATGCCCAATGTAATCACCCGAAGCGCCGAGCATATATGCTAATGATCTTGTTTTTGTTTTAACCTCAGATTTACCCTCTGGAATGTAAGATTTCTTCCAAGTACTGCTATCTTTTGTTACAATGACATCTATTCCGATGACTGGATGCTTTGCATTCCAGTCCTCAACAAGTTTTACCTGTTCCTTTTCTTTCGTACCGATTCTCATATTTTCTCTCCAGACATCCTCATACACTTGTGGCTGTATGCTAAATCAGGATGTAACTCAGCGCCGCAATCTAAACAATAATGATGATATTTCTCACTTTTTTTCAAAGGTCTATCTCTAAAATCAATTCTTGGCATTTGTGACTCCATGTTTTTCAGATAGTTCTAAACATTTAGGACAATCCACGATAATAAAATCATCTGTAGCAATAGTGTTTGCGCTATTCTCACCGCAATAAACCCCATGCCCACCGTCAGCTTTTAACAAATGCCAGACACCCGTTTCCTGCAATTTACGCACGGAGGCTTCGTATTCAGCAGTATAAGGTACTACTTCGGCGCTATCGGCATATCTCCAAACCTTTGTTGGATGTGATAGCTTAAAATCCATCTCCACAGGCTTATCCACATCTTCACGGTATCCTTGATAACCCTTGTAATAACTTTTTACTCTTGCATCAAAACTAACAACAGTACCCTCTTTTAAGGTAAGGCTCCCGAACTCCTTTGTGAGATTGAACCAGAGATGATCACACACTATTTTACCGAATGAATCCTTGATATCCTTCAACAAAATAGTGTTTTCGACACACCCTTTCCATCCATGTTTCGTACCCATGCGAACAAACGTGCCCGTGAAACGCCGCCTGACGCCATTTAGTTGTTTAAGGGCTTTACGCATAATTACACCCCAGGGCGATACACCTCATCCACCCATATCTGATGATGTTTCTTCTTCGGCTTTCTCTTGCTAAATCGTTCCCATCCTTTCCTCTTCGCTTCAGCTTGTGTTTTGGCTTTTACAATGAGTTCTTCACTGCAATTCCTGTCAATATCCACGGAAAAAAATTTTATGGGTTTTTTGGGAGCCATAAATCACCCCCCTTTGACAGGTTCTTTACAGCCTGTAACGAACCCGGATTCAATGTTTCAAGTATGCGCTCGAACGCAACTCTATGTTCACTCTTTGAGATCTCTTTCCAGTGCCTGACCAGGAAGGATGAAAGTAGATCAACCTGAATTTGATTTAGACCTTTGGATTTCAGTAAGTTTATTTTTGCGCACTCCATACACTCGAAATATGCCTGTGCCGGCTCATCAGGTTCTCTTGGATAGTTGTTGCTACCTGGATCAATACGCAGCACGCCAACCTTATCATCATTACCGACCTGTACTTTATCCGACAGCTTATCGCCGCAGTTATAACAGGTCAGCAGATCAGCGTGGCGCAGAATAATATCGCACAACTCACCTTCGTCTTTTGGCGCAAGCGAGGGTATTTGTATCTGATATCCATCTTCGGGATGAACAGTGTTTCCACAGGTATCATCATCGCAGACAAGGGATATAACAAATTTCCCTTTGCATCCCGCATCAAGACATGCATCACCGGGTTTTACGATTACTTTTTCTTTTAGTGTTTTTTCCAACTCTGGCTCTTTACTGAAATATTTCATAACATATTGACACCTTTCATCATTAAGTGTAAAATTACAAGTTTTACATAATGTAATAAGACCAAATGAATGGCAACCAATTTGTCTTTTCATTCGCTTCTTTTCCTCAACAAGAGCCATTCTTGTCTTCTCTGCATTGGGCTTGCGTTTTCCATATATTATTTCTGCTTCTTTCTCTATTGTTCTCATATGATCACCGTCCTGCCGTGTGCAGTAGTCCATATCTGTGGGTCTTTATCAGGTTCTCCGTGCTGCACTGATTTTGGTTTTACTATTGATCTATGACATCTTTTGCATTTATTATTTGTAAGGCGCCACGATTTCTGAAAACCGCAACATGAGCTTATTATGCGCCTGTTGAAGCCCACTATCTTCTTTCATGATGCGCAACAACACATCAAATTCATGCCGCGGTATTTTTGTTCCATCAATACCTTGGGCGTTCAGTATATTGAGCAACACTTGATAGTTAGAAGTCTTTATTCGATCCCTTTCTTTGTTTATTTCTTCTTGATTTGGTCTCATTTCTTTTCAATCCTCTTTGATCATCGAATCCATCTTAACAATCACACCAGAGAACGATGGATTATCATATTTCTCTAATATTTCTTTTAGTTTTGCCAGGGCATGGGTAATACCCTTTAAATCCGTTTTGGAAAATCCCAAATCGTTATCTTTGAGCAGGTTGTCCATTTCCCGTATCGCTCCACCGAGCGGGACTCTGACCCCCTGATCCCTGAGTTCTTTCTTCCATTTTTTCAGGATGTCGTGTGAACCGCCATCCATTTTTACCATTATGTCTTTCAATATTCATGACCTCCAATATTGCATATAAGTGATATGATAATATATACCTTTCGTATGTAAGATATACTTATTGTATGTACGAAAAAGAAAAGGGCAGCCTTAACGACCACCAATCAACGTTTCTATATGCCGGACCGCATCCGAGAAGGATGCACCGGGCTGTCCGGATTTTATTAATTTATGTCGGTACTTTTCTAAAATATTATATGCGGATGGGTCGATCCGCACGGTTTCAGGGACTCTCATTTTATATCTCCTCTTTTTTCTTTTCTTTTATTTCATGTAAGAGGGGTAATAACACCCCACATGAATTCAATTTAACAAGTTCATCTTGTGAATATTCCTGTTTTTCTTCTAACAAAATGGCAGATACTTTACTGGGAAAAACATTATTTTTAAATAATCTGTTTCCCGATTCTTGAATATCAAAATGATACCCATCGCACCGATATTGTGCGAATAAAGCAAAGTCTGTTCCATCTTTGTTCCATTTACATATTTTTGTGTAGTCCCACTTTGACATTTTCAATCCCTCCCTTCTGCCTTCTGAAATGGCCGGGATGTGCCAGGCAGCAGTGCTAGCATTTCTCCTTTCATGGCTTCATACTTCATCTCACCGTGCTCCGGGTGGGTGATGGTAAGGATACAATCCTCACGCACAAACACCCTCTCCCTATCGTGGACAAAGGGAATTTCAGACTTAACTTCGTGGCGGTCAAGACTGAATTCTGTGTTTTCAAATTCCATGAAGGGTGATAGACTTGACCCCTCGTAAGCTATCAGATCACCCTGCACTATTTGCAGGTCAGTGAAGTCCCTGAACATGGTTTTTTCATCTTCAGGAGTCAAAAAGCGTATGCTGCCATCCGGGTAGCAAAACATCTTACCCTCATAGAGTTGGACGTATCCAGATGCGCCCTGAAACATATAGTAGGGGTGTCTTGGATTTCCCAGGTTCGTTTCGGTGGCGTCCACTTCCTCATCATTCCACTTTCCAGACGTTTCTGTTACTCCATCTGGGGTGAACTTGCAGTCTTGGAGCGGTACAAATTCTCCATATAGGGAATGGGTATAAAATATACCCTGATTGTGTTGAATAAACATCTTCTCCGGTTTGAAGTTCTGTGTTTCTGTTTCAAGCCAGATTTTGATGTTTGGAATGTTCAGTTCCGTGAGCAATGTTAGCTCAGGAACCTGAAGGGTGGTGTTATTTGTTTTGTGCAGGAACTTGACAACATCCGCTTTTTTATGATGGATGCCGTAAAGTCTCGGCTTACGTCCATCGTAAGGGAAGTAGCCGACGTACACCTCCTCGCCACTGACCTCAATCAGGTAGCGATGGGTAATGTCATTATGGTTTGGCTGCCATTCGGCATAAAACAATGCGCCATAATGTGCGCTACTACCATTATCAAAATCCTTAAACGAGTCATTAATGACTGTAGATGCAGCATACCTATGATGCTTCAAGCCTTCTATGAGGCTTTGCACTGCCCCGATCTCCAAGTCTTTCCCGATCTCCATTTTCTGGATGGGGGTAACGCCCACTAAATCCAGTATCAACTTTTCAGCCAGGGGCTTCCTGCTGAGGACATGACCCGTTGGGAGTTCGTCCTTGGTGGACTCTGCATGCACCCTTGTTGCAGGATGCCAGTAATCATATCCATCATGTCTGTGTTCTTTAACATCACCGTGCATTCTTTCTTCGATCATTGTCCATACCCCCACACATCCGCCCAGCCCACACCAGGTATAAGGACATGGAACTTTTCTTTCCGCTCACATCTTTCGACGGCCAGAATCCCTTTCTTAGTTAGGGTGGTCTGCAACGTTTTAGAAGATACATATTCTTCAAAGTTGCCGAGATCAATCTGACCCCCAAAACAGTACAGTTTCTCTACACATTGATTTATCCAATTCATTCTTACGTTCATATTATCTCTCCAGATTTTTATATTGCCCTTGCATATTGCGCCTGGGCTAAGTTCTTATATGATGTTATTCTATATATACTTTGTGTATGCTTTGTGTAACATTCCTAATTTAAGATATATACGAAAAGTATATATGCTTGTAAGTAGTATGTTGTATTATGCCCTTTTTCGGGCAGGAGAACAGAAATGAAAATAAGAACAATAGTAAATTTGACCGAGGCCCAGAAAGCCCGGATCGTATCGAGAAACGAACAATTCCCGCAGAGGATATGCACTTTTGAGATGTCCCCTGAAAAAGCCGAGATTGTTTCGAAGCTGAGTGGAGAATATAAAGTAACAAGAGAAGTAGGACTGGGAGATCCAGTACAGGATTGTGTTCTGATTGTTGCTGTGGATGAAGAGAGTTATAAGCGTCTATCTGTAGAAAAAGTGTATGGCTATGACGAAACGGGGTATTATAAACAGCTTCAGGACTCTGTTGATCTGCGAGATATTCTTGCAGAAGCCTATGCAGCAGGTACGATCACACAGGGCGCAAACATTGATTTTGCCCTTGACATCATGGCAGAGGCGCAGAGGCGCAGAGAAGCCATAGTGGAAAACAACAAAGTCGTTCAGGCCGAGAGGGCACGCAGGGAGGAAGAGGAGAGACCTGCCAGAGAGGCGCAGAAACAACGGGAAGCTGAGGAAAAGGCAGCCCGCGAGAATGCCGAGCATGAGAAAAAAGTCCGGGAAGCGGCAGAGGCTCAAGCAAGAAATGAGGCAATCGAAGCCGAGAAAAAAGCATGGATCGATGAACACGGTAGCGAGCGTCTCCAAAAAGGCTACGCAATGGGTTACAACTGCCAGAAAATATACGAGATCGAACGGGCACAGAGCATCCTGGGAAGCGACTATATCCGCATCCAAGCGGACAATGAGAAAGATCGTTCCTGTCCGTCACTTGAAGCTCTACAGGAAGTCGAGAGGCTTAAAAGTATCGAGAAGAAAGCGGCGATTGTCTGGCTGCCGCATGGTATTAATGATGAGGATGAAACGGGATGCGAGGCGGTCAAAGCAGATCCAGGGAAGTTCAGTCAGCATTATTTCTACAAGACGTTTTGAGGGATCTCCCCTCTTTTCTTTTGGACTACTCCTGCGAGTCGCATAGACCCCTTAATTCCCATCGTTTTTGGTTAATCGCTATCTATCGCCTCCGATAGTTATATATACTATTAATACCATTGTATCTATTGTTACAATAGTAACGAAATAATAAGGAGGATTTATGAATTATAACGAAGAAAATGCAGCAATTGCTGCAATGAAAAAAGAAAGTGAAACTGAAGCCACCTGCCAATCCTGCGGGCAGGTCACGACTTTGAACATGCTACAAAATGGCGTGCATTATAGCGCCAATCTCTGCCAAATGTTCAGGCGGGGGTGGTTAAAATGCAAATAGTAGTTATTGAAAATTGGGGTACAGAGCACCCCAAAATGACGAAATACCAACATAGAAATTGGCCAAAGAGGCCAACTCAGGCAGATATGGATGATTTCTATCTGCTTATGGATAAAAAATATCCGACACCACCAAATCCTAAACCCGTTTCCCCATACTTAAATCAGGAGGAAAAATAATGAAAAGTATTCAAGAAATAAAAAAATATCATGAGGATTGTGCGGTAATATGCCGTGGCACATATTCTTTTGTTGCCGGAGAATGGAAAAGGGATGAACCTTAACTTTAGAGGTCTTGACAACAAGACCGCTTCAAAAATCCATGCTCACCGTATCGAGCATGGACATCCTAACCTCACAGCCACGCTTGAATGTATCATCAAGCAATGGGATGAGGCACGAGAATACATCGAGCAACACGATGAGAAAATTGATATCACAGGTGTTTAACAGTATTCTTTATGCCATTGTATGCTTACGCGGTTCAACATAGCGAACAGGTTGTTATGAATCCAAGCAATCCCGCTCAAAATGATGAATATACCCCTTCCTGCAATGCCGTAACTATGCCGACCCCGGACAGCAGGAGACCAATGATTGAGGATGCTAACGACAATAAGGGGTTCTAACCAGATCACCCGCGTTGAAGCTACTGAGGATTCTAATGAAATATGGAAATGACTACGATGGTCTTGAAACATCGGATGAGATCATAGAGGCAATAGAGAGTATTGCCTCTGGTCGAGCAAGTTGGACAGGCTGCCGAGTGGCTGTTGTGCGCCTCGATGAGCGTTGAAGTTCGAAGATTCCTTTTTTTATATTTTTGAGCTCAAATACTCGCCCATCTTCCCTATCCGCTTCCATTTATCATCCCATGTCAGCCCTGCGCCATCCACGATTATATTTTCATTATACATCAGAAGCGGCGCATCATTCCCGATCTCGTCTTTCACTATCTGAAATCCTGCCATCCCCTCAATAGCATTAATAAGGGCTTGTTTATCTGTTATCGTAGCCTTATGCCGTTTCAGGAAAACCTCTACCCCATTGCTAACGCCCCTCGCAGTTGAATACTCCCATTTACACATTGATTTATGCTGATAAGTCTGTAACGCTATCCACTGCCCGCCATTGCAGTTTCCCATTTCATAGGCATACTTCATGCTCTCTTTGTCTGCATAGTCTGTCAGTTCTTTGATATACCCGACAAAATACGCAAGCAAAATGTTTTTGCACATCGGGCATACATAAGCCGATATGCACTGAAAATCCCTTGCCTGAACCTCGGTTTTATAAGCATGATATAAATATATCCTGCCGTCTCTTATTTCGATCATTTATTCACCTCAATAATGTTTACAAAATCCTTAAATGTTTTTTGTGGAATGTCTATTTCAAAAACCCCACCATATTTTCCAGACATTCCACAATGATCCATATAGGGTTCCCAATTTATTTGTTGTGAAATAACACCCATCACCCATACATGGTTTTTTGCATCTATATTTCATAAATACCCTTCCTCCCGGAGCATCTTGATAGTGAAATCCTTGTAACTTAACCACTTTTCAGGATCAAACTCTGCCGCTTCCTGATAATCTATTACCTCCCCTATTGCCTCACTTTTAGAATCCATAAGCTGCTGCATGTACTCATCAATCGTGCCCTGCGCCCTGAGTAAGTATATTCTTGGCGTTCTTTTCTGTTGTGGTCTTAGAATACGGCTGTATGCCTGTATCTGTTTGCTTGGTGTCCAGGAAGTGTCTGCAAGGACTACAACATTCGCCTCCGGAATGTTCAATCCATTCTCGCCACAGCTCGTTGTAGCAAGAAGTACGCTAGTCCCATTATATCTGAAATCATCAAGAAGGATATTTCGTTCCTTGATGCCCTGCTGACCTATGAACAGGTGAGCCTTGATTTGCTGCTCTGATAATGACTTCTGCATAAGCCTTTGAAATTCGGGTCTTTCTGAGAACACGATTACCTTTTCGCCGTTGCCTATCGCCTCCGTGACAAGTTCCATAACCCTCATTTGTTTTGTGGTCAGTCCAACATAGGGGTCGCTCTTTAGCTCGGTTTTTGGGGATTGTGGAATAGTGCTGGCAAATTGTAGTTGCGTGAGGTGTGCGAGGACGATCATTTGATCTATTTTATGCCCGCTCTCTTTTTCCATTTTTAACTGTTCCTTGAACCATTGTGCGAAATTATCCATCCAGTGCCGATAATATTTAATGTGCATTTCATCCATTTTGATAAGCTCTGTTGAAATAACAGGCTTTGGGAATGTGATTATACTGCTAACGTCAGGCTCATTTCTCTGTCGTCTAAGAATTTTCGGAGCCATCATACCCCAAAACTTAACAGGGTCTTTGATTTTTGGGATCTCCCTTGATTTTGCGCCAGAATCAAGGGTTTGCTCGAACTGCGGCGTTACCCAGGCAATAGAAATAAAATCTTCTTTGAATTGCCGTGTTCCTGTGGTGTACCCATACCCATTATCACGCTCGATAGGATTGTAATATCCGTATGGGTTGCGTTCTGTTCCATCCCCCCACCCAAACACAAGCAGGCTAAATATATTTCGTATATAGTTTGCCACTGGCGTACCTGTCGAAAGCAGCTTATACCTCGATTTCAGCATCCTTACAGCACTTGCCTGTTTGCTATCCTTTGCCTTGATCTTATGCGCTTCATCCACAGCAATGAACTGAAATCTGCGCCTCATAGCTTTAGCAAATGTTTTCTTAGTATGCTTAAGAGGCCGCCATAGAAGGTTATAAGCTATAATATTGAATTTCCGCAGGTTTTTAAGCTGTTTTTCCTCTAAAATAACCTGATAATCAGATTCAGGGATGCCGATATTCTTAAACTCTTTAACGAACTCATCTTTTAACTTCGGCTCAACGATGATAAGGCTGTGTTTCACGCCATAAATTAGACCCATAGCGATAATTTGTCTTGTTTTTCCAGTCCCCATCTCGGCGCATAGCAGGTTTGAATCTTTCATACTCATTCGTGCAACGTCCTCTCGCTGAAATTCCCATAACCACTTACTGATACCGAGGTCATCTAACCGTTTCAGTCTTTGATTATACAGTTCTGGATACATCTCTTTTATGCCATCTTCTTCATGCAAGCATGTCCACTCGTTATCTTTTAAGATGTACTGTTCAAACGGCGTTTTTTGTCTCTCAAGCCACCTTACCTTTTTCATGTGCCATGCAATAACCTGTTTATCAATATCAGGCTCAAGACCGATATTATAAATATCCTCTGCAAGCTCTACGATCACGTTACCGTGTTCAAGAATATTCCTGCGCCTGAACCTCACATCACATTCTTTCGTATCACAACTTAACCCTGGATTCCACGTTTTACCCATGCCCTGTTTGTACTGGTCGATTTTAAGAGCAGTCAGGAGATTATCTACAGTTATATTCAGTTGGCTTGAATCAGGGGATAATGAGATCTTAACTTTGTTCGTGCCATGCAAGGGAAGGGTCAGTTTGGGTGCAGATTCAACGAACTCAACTGCAGGTTTAAGGTTCTGTAAAACAGGGTTTGCGCCCCTTCGTTTAATGTAATCAATCGCATCACTTATAGCTTTATAATGCGGTGAGGTATGCAGGAACTTAATTTCATTGAGTAAAGTCGCTTCATCGAGTTTTTCAATCGAATGATGTATAGCTTCATCTCTGGTGTATGACATAGAATATATCATCACAGAGCATGGCCAGGTAAACCCATAATCAGTAAAAGCCTTATCGCTAATATCGAGCCTGTAAATAAGGTATGCGTTATCGTTTACCCATTTTTCAAAGGTCAGGGTATCCTCATTCGTAAAGTATCCTCTCGGAAGCATGGCAGCCACAAAGTACCTTGCGCTGTTGATCGCCGTTTCCATTGCAGCGATATGAGATTTTATAGAGGTTCGAGGCCCAAGATGCCCCCATCCCGCATTATGGAATCCACAGTTTTTCTTTTCAAGCTGAATAGAAAAAGGGGGGTTGATAATATAATAATCGGCAGGGATAATAGGATGATTGATAAGAGAATCCTTGATGATATTAGCCCTCGGGTACAGCGTTCTTGCCATGTGGTAAGCCTTTTCATCAACTTCAATCCCTCCAATCTCGCAGGACTGATTAAGGAACTGAAACATTTTACCGATCCCGCAGGAATTATCCATAACAGAAGCGGGAATATCGGGAGTGTTAAGCATCAGGGCTTTTGTGATAAATTGAATAATAGGGTTGGGCGTGAAGAACTGTTGTAAGGTCAATAACCTCTTTTTATTGAGGTCAGGTATTCCCCTATCGCCCTCAATCGTTACCGTTTCGCCCAGGGATTTATATTGTGATAAGAACCTCTCCTTATCTATCTCCCCTCGCATGACAGCTTGCCATAAGTCCTCATTTGGATCACCCTTAATCTCGAAAGGAATCTGGCAGGGGTTGAACTTAACAGATTTTAGGGTTGTTTCAGAGTTGAATTGAGATATAAACGGTGTAAACAAAAGGTCGGCAGGGAAAAGCCCAGGCAAACGTACTGGCTCGGTTGAGATCGTGGCTGTGGTGCTGTTTATTGGGCTTGTTACAGGCTCTATAAGCTGTGTTTGTTGGACTGTGTGTTTATCTATGGGTATAGGTTTTGGTGTTACCACCCTCTCTATAAAGTCCATGAAGGTCTTTTGAATTGCCATACTCTTCTCTCTCCAGATTATCTATTTCATAATTGGACATTTTTTGCATGATAATAATGTTCTCTTTATATATGGAAGAGTACAACCTATATCGTCCATATATTCACATTTAAAATCATATCTCATGATTTGTAAATTAGTTACTATCTCTATTATGTTACTCCTCCCATCTTTATTCTCTAATAATCGCAATTCTCCTTTTTGTGAGCGTTCTTTAGATTTATCTCTGTCTTTCAAATATTTTTTAGTACGGAATTTCATAAAAATTACCCCTTCAATTCTTTGATATTTCGGTTTATTTCAGCCTGTCTTACTTTCCAGTGGTCGTTACACAGATAATGATGGACTGTATTCATCAGGTTCTTACCGCATACCTTACATATTCTATTTCTTATTTTTGCTCGTTCCCTTCTGGCTTTTGCTCTTTCTCTCTTAAATTTATGTGAGTTTACCATCTTATCACCTCCTCAACTTTCAGTATCAGCCCGTAAGCCGCTTCTGAAAAGGATTGGGTTTAAGGTCTTTCAAAGGAATTTCTTGTATTTGCATAATAAAATCTCTCCATTAGTTAGTTTAAATGACTACGTTACAACATATATACGTTTCGTATATATGAAGGGATTAAAATCCCCTCACATCACACACAGATTCCATGCTTTGTCAGTCCTTATGCGCTTAAATGACGCATGGCGCAATTTCCCCGATTCAAGCCTCTCATTTGCTTTTACTTCAATGACTAAAGGATTTTGTTTCGTTATCTGCCCCGAATCAAACATAGCCTGAATCAGTTTTAGATAATATTGGCTAAATCCACCCCCTACATCACCTACCTTAACAGGTCTGCCGTCCATGAGTTGATAACAGCAAAGGTTTGCAAAAACCCCTTTTTTCTTTACTCCATTAACCTCATATTCAAGGTTCATCCTTGTATCAGATGTGCTAACCTCATATTCCCCTGTGCAGTACACATCTTCGGATAATTCCTGTTTGACTTTCCATACACCGTTACTTTTTGGATCTCGAATTATCACCCCCTCCCATCCATTCTTTACAACCTGTTCCCACAGGGCTTTTCCATCAGTGAAATACTCAGTAAACCCGATTCGTAACCCTTTAAGGATATAAGGGCGCAGGGCATTTATCCTGTCAAGATAGGGTAAATGTGTTACGTTCTCGTTCCCCACGCTAATAACGTCATATATGAGCATGTGAGCAGGGTTTATCTGTGAGTATAGGTCTATCAGGGATTCCCTGTTTGACCTGCCAGTAGCCAGCTTTACATTTTCTTTTCCTGTGATCTTATCCATACATATTATCTCGGAATTGAAATCCGTTCCATCAGGTAATTGAGTTGCTTTCAGGTCTTTTGTCAGTTCAGGGAATTTCAGGGCTAAATCATTACTCTTACCCTTTGTTACTCCCCTTCCGACTATCTCTATATCACCATCTATGATAGTTTCCGATGCGTTACCATCCCATTTTCGACCAAAAAGGAAGCCTTGTTGAGATAATATTGACGGCTCGGCAGGTTCAATTTTCAGGAAGTGATACTGTTTTGGCTTTTGTACTGTTATACACTCTGTCATGGCTCAACCTCCAAATACTCGAAGCCAATACCCCAACTTTCGTAAGGGGTTTCGCATATCTCAATATCCTCAATGGTCGGATGGTCTGAAAGGAATGTAGTTATGTTATCTTTGAGCTTTAACATAGCCTTTTCCATATCCTCTTGTGTCGGCTTTTCGGGTATCCTGATCTCCCATACCCAACGTGCATATTTTGTCATGGTTTTCCTCCCTTACTTTGACCGTTGGCAAGCCTCAATAAGTAATCATCCCAATCTTCCAGATAGTCTTTTTTCTGAGAAAGGACATTAAAAACGCCCTCCCCCACTTCAATTCTCTTTTTAGGTATCATAATCCACCTTTCACCTTCACGCTTGGACTAATGGGGCTATGGGCTGTTCCAGAACTCCCCCAGGGGCTTCTAATGATCTCCGCAGGTCAGCCATCAGGTCTAATGTCGGCTGTATTACCTTGACCTCCGGTGTTATGGTTATGACCTCGCCCTTCATCTTCTTTTGAAGCATCGTGATAACCTGTTCCCTGAACGTATCCTTATAGGTATCATGACCAAAAGGCGCATGGTACTTATCCAGAAGCATAGTTACAAGTTGTAATTCTTCTTGATTGACGGCTTCCATTTTTTCAAGCAGGGGTTTGATGGGGTTAAGCTCGTCAGCCCAATGCAGAGTTTTGAGCATAAGACCGCCCTCGTATCCTGAAATGGCGCATAGATGCTCTTTGCTTCGCATTATCATCCTCCCAACAAGGATAACAGGTTTGACCTTTAAAGCTTCTGCAAGCAAGGAATAGACATGTTCTGCGTATTTATCAGGCGCAAGATAGTATGTGCTGTCAGTCGCTATTATCGGCATCTCTGACGGCTCTATTACTCTCTCTATCCTGATTGTTCGGCTCTCGGTTACTGCCACACTTTCAAGTTCCTGTTGGCTGAACTCGATTATCTCATTTTTTGACAGTTCAAAACCTTTATTCAGGTCAGTTGCTTTGACTTCTATATTACACTTTTCACACCATTTCTTTTGCTTTATGGTACTATGGCATACTGCATGTACCTGTTTGAAATGCACATCGGCATCTTTGTTTGCTTTATACAGTTTTATAGGAATATTTAACAGCGCAAGCTGTAAATTTCCGCTATGTATTGCTCTCATTTTCTCTCTCTCCAGAATACAGGCTTTATGACCTGTAATGCACAAAAAAAGGAATTGAACCCTTTTACTCGCCTGATTACGAAATGCGCTTTAACCTTTTTGACCTCTACTATCAAGGTTCGCCTATTCACTCCGCATAATTCGATTCGTAAAATCCGCACATAGTACCCTTTAGGCATCCCCCCATCAGGTCAGGGAAAACAGGGTTTATTTTACATTGTCCACTTTTAAGGTTACTGCATGTCAGGTTTTGGATTGTTACATACCCATCTCCAAATTGCCGAATAGCCTTAATGCGTTCCTCTACGTTGCGCCCTGCTGATTCCGTTAAGTCCTGCTGTTGTTGTTTCACAATATCGCCTCAATTATCCCTCTTTCAAGTTGTGGTTATAATCGAAGGGATTGCTGAAATGTAAGCTATCGGCAGGTTTAAAATCCTGCTCGATCTTAACTTTTATTCCCTCTATCCTGTTTCTTGCTGATACAAGAATGTCATAGGCTATCGTCATGCTTTCGTATTTCTGTGTTTCATTGGTTGTAATCATCACTGACACCCCGATAATCCCATAGCTCGCCTTTCTGCTTTCTGCATTTCAAGGCTCGAAGGCTCATAGTCTGCCTGTTCGATTGCATGTTCGATAATCTCACCCATGACATCATCTAATCCCCATTGGATACCCTTCTTGATGTAATAAACCACATCGTCAAGGTCTATATCATCAAGAGATAAGCCTTTGCGGTCTGCTACTGCCTGTATATCCTCTTCGCACAGGGTATAGCAATCATAGGTCTTTTCGGATTTTGCTAACAGTCTGCGATATATGGAATACATCTCATCCACCAGCTTTTCTTCTGATTCAAACCAGAAATGCCATGCCTTCTGATAGTCTCTTACCAGAAGTTTATCTTCAAGTATCATGAGATATGTGGTTGCATCATCGTAAGATGGGGTTACATATATCTCAATATATGGCTCAAATTCATCCCTGATTGCGCCCAAAAAGAAATAGAACTTATTTTCTATCTCTTTGAGTACATCGTCCCCGACAAATTCATAAGGCATACATGCGCCGTTCAGGTCTGTAAGATACATTTCCCTTAAAACCTTATATCCATCATCACCGCATCCCCAATGATCGCCGATTATGTCTTTCAGGTTTCTAAGCATCCGTTCTTTTAAGATTTCGTCCATTTCAATCATCCTCCATTACTTCTTTTGTGTACTGTTCTAAGTCCACGTTACAAACGTCAGGCTCATAGTCCGCCACTGAAACAGGCTCACCAATTTTCTTCATATCAAGGTCAATCACCCTTACGGTCATGCTCTGCCCTGCGGTTGCGATTCCAATTACGTTACCGCCCTCTATCACTATCGCTATGTCGGGCTTCAACTCCGTAACTCCATACCTACCACAGTAAATCGCTTTCCAGTTCTCAAAGTCATGTCCTTGATGTCCGTTTTCGTCCATTTCGTCATACCGTTTTCTTAATTCTGCTGTTGTAAGTGTTTCTCCTTCTGCCATTTCAATCACCCCTATTTTCTGTAAAATCCCGCCAGTTCTCGCTTATCCAGTCGCTTATAGATGCTTCTAAATGTCGCTTGAATTGATCTATTTCCTCATCGGTCAGGGTTATAACTTTGAAATATGCCCTAAAGTTCTCCTGTAAAAAGTCCCTCATTCCTTTATCGTCAAAGGTTATAGGATAGTTCTCTGAAAAGACAGGCTCTTTTATCGCATCCTTCTTAACTAATTTGCATTGGTAAAGTGCTTCAAGTATATCGGTATGGTCGCTATCATCACTTATCTTGAATCCTAAACTATGCAATGCGCTCATTACGATTTCGCATACATCGGTACAATCGGGTTCACTCATGGTTATGCCTCCACATGATGAATTTCAACCTTCATCATATCCTTGTTAGCCTGTATGTATTCAGCTAACTCTTCTGTTGCTACTTCCTGCGCTTCGTCCCGATTATTAGCCTTTACATTGAATGTCTTTTCAAAGCTGAATGTAATATCAAATTCAGACATAAAAACCTCCATTTCGCCTTATGTCCCCTACGCTTACCTCTCCCATTTTTAACATCTGCATTTCGGCTCTATCCTGCGCTTCTGGTCTGTATCCGTAAGTTATGGCATTATCAAGTATATGCTCTTTCAGTTCCTGATCTTGTACCTCATTCTGAACCTGCTGTATCAGGTATTCAAGGCTCTGCCCTGCGCTATAACAGATATTAGCGTAATGATACCCTCGCCATTTGTCGATTGCGCTGTGTATCCTTTTCAGGATAATACACGCCTGTTCCCTGCTGAATCCCGCTTTTAACAGTTCTTCAAGTTCCTGTCTGAAAAAGAGATAAGTTTTTTTATTCTCTGTTTTCATGATAACCTCAGAATAACGGACAGGCTCTTACCTGACCATGTACTTCCTCAATCCTGCTGTTACCGTTTGATTCATAAACGGTTCTGCATTTCACCAATGGCTCTTTTTTCTTCAATACCCACAGGGTATTAAGCATGTGATACACTCGGTTTTTCAGTTCCCTGCTCGGCAGTATGAAAAAATATTCACATGCGCCATCATCGTCTTGTGAACAGGCAAATTTTATACCATGCACATTTTGAAGCTGGCTCTTAATGTGCCTGAAATAGCCTTCTCGCTTCCACTGTTCGATAACTTCGGGTTGTAGCCTTGCCATTGTCCAGAAGCCCTTAGCTTTTAAATTAGAACACCAATTCCCCAATGGTTGGATTTCGTGAATCAACTGTTCTAACTGTTCTTTATCAGTTATTTGCTCTATCATATTTTCTCTCCATTTCTACGGTTTCATCACCGTATATGCGCCATCAGGGGTTTGAACCCTGATACCTCGCCTTTGTTTACGGATTGCGCTTCATTGTGGCTGAAACAATGACTGTTATTCCCCCTCCCCCTCTCTTGTCTGTATTTTTCCGTTTCTCAAATACTGCCATTTTTGAGAAATAGTATCTATCAGACCACACTTATTACATTTTATTTTGATATGATTAGCCTCTATTTCTTCAAAATAATGGCATCTGCAATTCACCATTTCAATCATCTCCGTAATCCCTTTCTGCCTTCGCTATTCCCCTCTCCATCTGCTCTATCGCCCTGTCCTCGCCTGTGCATTGCCCACAATCACAATCTGGCTCATGCGCCTTGTGTAAAGATGGCTGTAAAGCCTTATTTAGCATCTCTACTTCATCCTCATTCACCATATCCTCACAAATATAGACCTTCTGGTTTGGATTTCTTTGAAGTATCCTATCTGCTATCTCCTCTAAGGTTCGTCTATCCTCTGCGTCTGTATGAAGCCTGTATAGGCTCACTGTGGTCATTTCTCATCCTCCTGATACTTCGCTAACCCTGTTTTCTTCTTGTTATCCTGTGGGTATTCCCGCCCCTTTTTAGCCTCACCTGAAAAAATGAAATGGCTTTTTCCAGACAGGTCTTTTTGTATCTGTAATTCACTCATGGTTTTGCTCCCCATAGCGTCAGGATGCGCTTTACCGCCTCACCTTTGCTCTCTTTTTTCGCCCTCAGTTCTTCAATCAGGTCGAATGTTTTATCATCCACCATAACTGTATGATTTGCGATTGATTGTTTCTTATGTGCGCTCATGTTCCTCCAAAAAAATTAAATCCATTCAATTTTATATGAATGGAGAACTGTACCTTCTGCATCCTCGCATACTATTTGATCTTTCAGGGATGAGCATATTTTTTCTGTTGTATATTTCTCACCATCTTCTTCATCAAGAGCCTCGAAGGTAAAATCTTGCTGAGAAAGGTCGCCTTCCCAATCAAAGAATTGCATGATTGAAAACTCGCAGACATGCCCAACATTATTACCATAGAAATTCCCTGATTGATGGAAAAAAGGCTTGACTACTATCGTATCAGATTCCATCTGAACAAACTTTGAAGGAAATACATGGACTTGCCATTCTCCATTTCCAAGTGTGTGATGTTCTCTGTTATATATTTCTGTGAAAAGAGTTTCTATCATCTTTTCTTTATTTACCTGTATTATGTTCATATTTTGTTTACCCCTGTTACTATTGTAACAATACTTATAAGGCTTGTAATGTATATAAGCCTTGTGGTCTTCCTTATATTATTATAATTGCGCCCTGTTTAACGTAACGTGGTCGGGCGCATGTCCACTGCTTATTGTTTTTCCTTTTGGTCGTGATTTAAGGCTCACTGTGCCTCTCTCGGTAACGTCCCTTGATTAAGGTCGAATGAGTGTGAATTTTCTCCAATTTTATCTCTCCATATTGATTGTTTAAAACCTTTTATAACAAGTACAATTATCTCTTGTCGCTGTCTGCTTTCCACTTAGATGCCCTGCATAAATCCATGATGCAAAGTTGCTTACTGCCTGTTCCTGATTATCCAGTATTGCGGTTTCGCCTGTCGCCTCATCCCTCATTACTGTTTTATTGCCCTCTCGGTCTATCGTTAATCTCATTTCTCAATCACCCACTGAACGCTTGATTTTCTGATTATCGCTATGCGCTGAATAAGTATTTTTCCCTGTCCCCATATCTCATAACATTTTGGGGTTTCTGCAAAGTGCTGACCTTCCATAAGCTCTATGGTCTTGTTTTTGGTTATCAGCTTTTCAATGTTATTTACCTGTGTTCTCATGCCTTTACTCCCTGCTGTTGCGCCTGTGGTTGCGGTTGCGCCTTCATGTATTGCTGTACTATCCTGTCAATTTCTGCATTACGATTTGATAATGACGCTTGCTTTTGTAATTCGTTTATTGCGCTTCGCATATCGCCATTACATTTTTTCGCTATCTCCATAAGCGTATTATCGTTCATGTTGAGATTTTCCTTTACTGCTATTCGCTTTAAGCCCTCGATAATATCAGTATCAGCTAACCTTTTAAATTCAAAACATGAACATCTCGATTTTATTGCATCAATGATTTTATTTTCTTCATTAGTTGTATATACGAATATGGTTTTTTTCTGCTTTTCCATTGGTCTCTTTAATATAGCTTGCGCTGTCGGTTTAAGCCCTTCCGCTTCGTCAAATAGAACTATCCATCTATAATTCTCTTTATTTGCCCCAAAAGGAATATAGTTTATCGGCTTTAGAACCTTCTTTTTTATGTCGGCTTCTTCCCTGTCATCACTTGCATTAAGTTCTATTAATCCGCTACCGCCCTCACCTAACAGTTTTAACGCTACTACTTCGGCTAATGCTGTTTTCCCTGTCCCTACTTCACCATGAAAAAATAAATGTGGAATAGAACCCGATAAGATGAACCCCTCAATCTCTGTTAAGGTATCCCGATTACCCACAAAGTCTTTAAAGGTTTTTGGTCTATACTTATCTACCCACTTTTCGCTTATGGTCGCCATATTCCCTCTATTCCTGCGTGTAAAGTGTCCTCTCTGCGATATAATCAAGTTTTGATAGTTCTCTATCCCTCTCACTATCTGCCTTCATTTCATCATAAAAATGCTGTTCTGCTTTCTGCTCTTTTTCGTATTCTTCAAGTGTCAGAACTGCGCCGTTATGGTTCTTTTTGGGTATATCATAGAACTCATACAAAAAGTCCCTGAATAGTTCCTGTTGGATTTTATCCAGCTCCGTAAAGTTGTCCTCAATCGTTACGGTTGCGTGTGTGTCGGGTATCCCTACCGACATATCCCCGCCGCCGTCCACTTTAAAAACCATTTTAGCCATAAATATCACCCTCTGATTCATTATTCCACTGTTCGCATAAGTTAGATGGTACAATACAGTCTTTACAGTTTGATTTACTGCCCTGACATTCTTGCCATAACGCTAAAAAATAAGAACTTTCATTTAGTTCTGGCATAAAAATCAGTTCTCCTTAACCAATTTGAACTTTTGCGCTATCAGGTTTATTAACCATTTCTCAAGAAATGCGTTAAGCTCTTTTTTGGCTCTCGGATTTACCTTATTAGGCTCTGGATATACAACTTGATATATCCCCATAGAATCTAACTGATAGGTTAAAGCCTCTATCATACGTATTTCTGGTACTATCCTGATTTGCATATCTGGGTCTGCCATAATGTCGCCGTTCTGCTCGAAGTTATGCGCCATAGCGATAACCTTATTACCTAAATCATCAAGGTTAAGGTTCATGTATGGCTTACTTTCAAGGCTTATAGCGTCCTTAAATTGAAGCTCTCCCTTATCGTTTATTATCCCCAATTTGATAAGCCTATTATAGTTTCGTGTATAGACATTATTCATTATCATAATTGCCTCAAATAAAAAAGATTATCCCTCATGTATGCTTTTTTCTTGACATTCAGGTTTCGGGCAAAACATTTTTCCTTTTGTATTAAGTCCCCACATTTCAGGTTTTGACGATACAAAAAGAACTATCTGCAAACCTGCTTTTTTGACTTCATTAAAGCAATATTCACAAATATAAAGCCCCTCTCTCTGCATTCTATCGCCGATTTCTTTATGCTTTTGCTGTTCGGGTGTGAGTTTTCTTTTAGCCATTATGCACCTTTACAATAAAATCATGACAGTCTTTATTTTCATAAGGACATTCGGCATAATCCCCTTTACCCTTCGCCCCAATACATTTTTTACAAGTCTTATTATTATCATACATAAAATAACCTCCATTAAAAAAATATGTGATAAGGCTATTTCTTCCTTATCACGTTGTAGCTTACTGAAATGTCCCCGATATTCTTAAAGCCGTTACTGGTCGCCAACATATAGCTTTTTCCAGATTTCGATAGTTCTTTACTGTTCAGGTCTAAGGTGATGATCAGCTTATCCCCTTCAATTTTACAATCGCTCATTTTATCCACCTCTGGAATATAAAAACAGTCTGCCTATGTATGTTTGAAGCGTCAGGTCATCAATCAGGTCTTTAGGGTCATCCACATAACGCAAATTTTGGGTTATTATGTCCTCATGCCCTTTTGTTTCAAATAAGGGTTTTAGGTTAAGGGTTATTTCTTCCCCTTTTATTCCCCTGAATGATGCCTGCTCTTTTCCCTCTGAATGTGCCTTTTTCAGATTATTTATTATTTGGTCTATCTCTGAAAAAAAAGTTGCGGGTATTTCAGGAAGGGTTTTTTCTGTTCTTAGTATATCGTTTTTGTAATTTTCGATATACCGTTGCGCCCAGTCTTTAAGGTCTTTTTCGTCTAATTGTTCCATATTTTATCAATCCTGCACAGGCATATCCTGCGCTATTCTATGTTACGTTCATTATGTGATATATACTTTTTGTATGTAATCATGTTTAAGCCTTTTGGTTACTTTTGTTTTATTTTTGTTTGTTAAAAAAGTCAAATTTGATTTTTTTATCATCATAATTAGTTCAAATTTGACTTTATTATGCAATTCTCAAAAAAAATTTAAAAAAAAAGAAAAATCCAGAAAAGGAATAACAGAAGCCAACAAACAACCCATGCCAACCATACCCACACCCTACCTATACCCACCCATGCGGTTACTGTATTGATGGGTTAGGTTACTGATCTGGTGTTTTGGTTACCATCGTATGTGTGAATATTTTTTCTATCTGCCCCTCTACCCTTCCCGCCATGGAGATCGTGCACCTGAGCGAATCCTGGGGTTACTAAGGCTACTTCAATTCTTATCGCTTAATGCGTAGGCGTTGATTTTCTTCTTTTAAAAGCTTATTCTCTTTAAATAAGCGTTCTGAATTTGCCTGCCATTCTTTATCTAAATTTATTGCCAGTTTGGAGAGTATCTCTATTTCCCGTTTAAGGTTATCGAACACCCTCATAACATTATGTGTACAACTTTCTAATTCTGTCATATATACTATTATGTCGGATTACCTAGGCTATGAAAACCATTAACAGTGTTACGTGCTCCTGAGCGAATCCTAAAACCATTAACTGTGAGAGTTCCTAATATAGCAGATAAACCATATTTGCTTATTATTGTATATGGATGCATAATTTATTCTTCGATTATAAAACTACAAGTTAATCGTAAACATGGATTAATTAGTTTTTTTATTGTATCATATGTTTGAAACTCTGGAGCTTGGGAATCGTAAAGATGATATAATCCATATGATTTTACACAACATGGACCTGTTGATTCTTCTGTGCAATCTATATTTTTACATATCATTCCACCATGGACTGGATATGCCCATATTATACCCTTATTATTGAATATTTCTGTGAATATTGTTAATACGTTTCTTTGAAATATATTTCTTTTTTCTCGATTTATAGGGGTGTCTGATGCTTCACAACAATTTGTGTATTCAGGATACCACTGGCTGAAGTACCACATTGGTGTTTTTTCAAAGCCCCAATCTATATACGCTATAATTGGTACATCATTATAATAAGTTTTTACATTATTTATTATATTATCATAATCTTTAATTGCTGTAAGTGTTTGTATTTCCAGTTTGCCTGGTGCAGGTAATGTAACAAAATCATAAAGATTATCATACCAATATATACTTCTAATGATGTAACGGGTAAAGTTTTCAACGTACCATGTTGATATTAATGGAATTTTTCCATATAAAGTTGTCAATCTTTTTATTTCATTACATACATATAATGCTCCATCTACACATCTTTGTCTGTTTTCATCTGATGCATTATATTTTATAATTTCCCTAGTATTAAACATTAATCCATCTATCCATACACCATCACAACCAGCATTTATAAGCATTTCTGCTTGATGTATAAATAATGTTTGAACTTCTGGAATTGTAATATCCGGAATCCATTTATTTCCGATTTTTGCTTCTCCTGGACCTTTACATTCACATGTATCATCTGCACATTGGTATTCACATTTTGTTATAGATGTGATTCCGAATTTTGCAGGATCGAAAGCCATATTGTTATAAACATATTCGCTAGTATAACGTTCTTCTGTTATGTCATCAATTTCAGGTCTGCCAAACATTTGAAAGAAAAGATTTCCTATTATTAAAATGTTTGGATACTGTAATTTTATAGCGGATATATTTGCTTTTACTTTATTAAATGTTTCTGTAGTCCACGGAGAGCCACCGATACGTGATGCTGCCCTTAGTATCAGATCTGGTTTTGTTTCATCAATTATTCTTAACAATTCGTCAATTGTTCTTGTCGGATTGATTAATTTTAGATCATCAAAAAGTATTGCTTTCATTGTTTATCACTAATTCCAGGCTATGAAAACCATTAACAGTGTTAAAGTTTCTATTCATTTTAGGGGTATATATAAGTTTTGCATGTGCTTCTCTAATACCGTAACACAGATAAGCTCATTCAAACTCGTAACAAAAAGTTCAGCATACATACCTCTCTCGCCATGGAGATCGTGCGCCATATCGCATCCTGTGAAGGAAATAAAGGCTTCGCACGGAGCGAAGCGAAGTGCGGAGTTGGTTACTTCGGGCGATACTCGGTTCTCATGCGTCAATATAATGTTGCCATTTCATCCGGTAGATTCGCAAACCCATCTATCCCTGACAACTTCAAATCATTGACAATCATGTTAAAAGCAATATGCTCAGCTACTTTCTGCGGGGTTGTTATGCTCGGATAAAAGATCTTCCTCCAATCATCATTTACTGCGGAGATTACTGTATCGTCTAATTCGATACTACCTTCAAAATGTATATCCTCTTCATAATTTCCTTTCCATGTTTTATCTATATGGTATTTCATTTCATTGCCTCGAAGTCTCTACACGGCACTAAATCGTTTATCCTGTGCTTCTCTTGACATCGCCATGATTTACAGGGTAACCCCATCATTGAAATATAATCTGTGATTAAACAGTGTTTGCAATCCTCACATGTCTTACCAGCATCTATGAGAATTGCTACATCAGTATAATTTATCATTTTATCACCTTTCTTTCTCTGGAATATTTGCACAATCCCCTTTACATTTATCACGGTGTTTACATCTGACGTGATAATTATTCCAACACTTTTTTAGTTTCATGTCACCCTCTCTTGAAGTTTAGATATTATTTTTTCAATTGCTGGATGTCTGGATGTTGACGGTTCGATATCCTGCATTGTTGTTTTCTCGAATGGAATCTCACACAATATCTCAAAGACCTCCTGTACCTCTTCACTTTTGATTTGTACACTTGTCTTTTGAAGTTCATCATTCTCACCAATCAAACCATAGATAACTGCTTCGGCTGATTTGTGGTCAGCATCCTTGTGATCCATAATATACCGATGTAAATTAGGTGATACACTTATAGTTTTCATATAATATGTAATTAGTGTAGGAACTATAAGTAATTAACGCATCCTCCTACGAATGCCCGCAGGCATGAGTTACCACGTCCCGTTCATGCCCCGGACTTGTAGTCCGGGGTTTCGTGTGACTTCGGTGCTTGCTCTGCGCTCGGCACGACCCCTTTCAAGACAATGATTCTTAACCTTTGACCTGAATTATAATATCACGATTGTCTTCGGTAGTTGCAGCCAATCCTTCCCACATTGAAGTTTCTTCAAGGTTTTCACTCCCACAATGAGGGCACTGACTTGCTGTTTTCGCTCCAATACTAAGATATCCCATTATTTATACACCCATACGTTTTGTATTCCATCACAAGTTAAGTCTTCACCGACATAACATTCATTCGGGTGACGTTTAAAGTTCATATCGCCTCCACCTCATCCAGTATCTCGTCCAGGGCAGCTCGCAGATGAAATCCTAACTGTACCGCCCTGGGCAGCTTCTTGATCCTCTGCTTTGTTTCACGACTAACCGCAAAGGTGAACTTTTCAGACAGGCGCGGAGTATCAATAGTTTTATGGGTCATTAATATCCCGCCCTTCCGTGATTTTTCCACACACCTGTTTTGTTCACAAAATCCCTATCATAAGCCATTTGTGAAATTATACAATCCTCACAATCACAACTTTCTCGATGCCTTGTAGCAACTGTATGGCATCTATCTATTTGTTCTTTATCGTAAAAAGATAGCATCATTTCCTCCGCATAGAACGGCGCATTTGTCCTTTAAAAATAATTATAGCTTCGCTCTGCAATTCTATCTCAGTGATGAGCGCCCGAACGCGCTCTGGTTTTATGCTCAGGGATTTAATTTTCTTATGATTGATCATGATGCAGCTCCTTGCGGTTGTTTCGATATGAAATCAATATAATCTTCCGCATATCTTATTGAAAAGAATTTTTGTGGCAAAAGTTCTGGCTTCTGTGGTTCGGTGTTCTGATTCTTTTTCATTTCCGTGCCAACGTATCTGCTAATTTCATTATACACATAACAGCGAATGCACCTATTATTAACACACCTACGATTAACATAGCACCGTATATCCAGGGTCTTTCTGGTGCTGGAAGTATTCCTGTTATGGGACATCCAGAAATCAATATACCAGATAGAATCAACGCACCTATTAACACCAGCGTTGAAGCTTCCGTTTTTTTATGTTTGTTCATGATTGACACCCATGCAGTTCTTTCATGTGTGAATCCCTGAACTCGTCTGCCACGACGAGTCCGCAATGATTACAATACGATGCACCTGCCATCTGCAGGTTGCGCCCGGACTGAATGTGCCTGGGCAATCTTGATGTTGGTGTTG
>Ga0180732_1000633_pt1 | contig 27708 bp, 40 predicted proteins | sample KR11_01MetaG_FD_148674 | JGI IMG/M metagenome (GOLD analysis project Ga0180732, IMG submission 148674) | Groundwater microbial communities from the Olkiluoto Island deep subsurface site, Finland - KR11_0.1 MetaG | ecosystem: Environmental > Aquatic > Deep subsurface > Groundwater | place... | reverse complement strand
ATCGGAGGTTCTTCAACTATCCCATTAACAATTTCTGATTCGCCCCCTAAATTAGTATATTTGAAAGTTACATTATCTCCTTTTTTTATGGTTTCTTGGGCGAGGGGGCTTTCAATTTCTGGCTTTGCAATTTCTTTCGGTATTAAAACCTCCTTTTCAACTCCTCCGATATTGTATTTTATATCTTCGGGCTTTACTTTTATTTCGGTAATTTTGGCTTTTCCGGTGCGGTCAAAACTCTCGGCAAATGATTTGTCGTATGTAGCGGAAACAAGAGGGTTCTTATCTGAAACCTCACCCACCCTGTAAAGAGTAATTTGCCCATCTGAGTCAACTTTTATCTCCCCTCTGGCTATTGCGTCATCTACGCTCTTTTTGCCTATTGTAGCCCCTTCTGGTGTGTTTAATTGGGTGTTTAAATCTCGTAAATAGGCGTTAGGGCTTTCAGTTCCAACTCCGACTCCACCAAAAGACTGATAACCTCTTATGTTCTCGGTGATTTTACTTGCTATATCAGTCTGCTCCGGCTTCGTTTTCTCTGCAATCTTGATTCCTTTTAAGAGTGGATTAACTATCTCCTCCGGTGGTTTTTCTTCAGTCTTTATTCCTCCAATCATCGGTTCTGTTTGTCCTTGAACTGTCGGACGACCTATATTTCTTATATCCATTGCGCCTCCAAATATCCCTAATGGCAAAACAGAGATTGCAGATTGTATCGCAGTTTCAGATAAATTTTCAAATAAACTCCTATTGTTATTTACTACCTTTACTGTGGCGTTTTGTATGGTCTGTTGGACAACCTCTTCTACTGTTTCTGCGAGTTCAACAGTAATAAACTTCTTTGCCCCACCGATTACGGCTTTTTTAGTAGATAATTTTACAACCTCTTTGACTGCTTCCTTTTGTATCTCTTTAGTTAATAAAGTAGAAAGTCCTAAACTTTTTAATATAGGAATATCAGAAAGCACCTCAACAGCAGAAATAACAGGTCCTATTTTACCAGATAGATTAAGTGCCTGTTCATTTGTTGCCCCGTTCTCAACTAAATCATCGTATAAATCTTGAGTTACAACTGGTGTCGCAACTGCCATACCGGCAGAAATTCCCAATATAGGGTTTTTAGTTACTGCCGTTACAGATGCCGTAGTCCCCATTACGCCGACAAGATAGGGGATAGCAGATCCTATTGTATATGCCCAATAATCAGGATCTTTTAAGATAGATGGGTTTTTACTTACTCCCTCCTTCCATTCTTTTTTTGGTTGTAGTTCAGGATGCTCTACAAGCCATTTATCAAATCTTTCGTTATTTTTTTTGTATTTATCCTGCGCTTCTGCGGTTAATTTGTTTTCTGCTTCTTGGATTTTAGTTTCTTGTTCTGGGGTATATCCCGAAACTTGTCTTAATGACTTTGTGTTTTCTTTAACGAAGCCAGCTATTTGTTGTGGAAGAGTTGATGTAAAATAATTTTTCCCTTGATTAAATAAACTGTTCACCCCAAGGGTTATGCTGTTTGTTAAGTTTTTGACTATTCCTTCAGAACCTATATCTGGTTTCGCTGATCCTGGTGGAGCGAAACCAGATTCCTCTAATTTCTTTAATTCGGGCGTAAGTTTTCCTGCCTTTTCCAATTCAAACCATCCCTGCTGTCTCATTCCTTGCTCTTTAAAATAATCTGAAAGTTGTTTCGGTTTTTCTTCCACAACTCCTGCTGGTTTTGCAACCGAAGAAAGTCCTTTTAATAGAGGATTATCAGATTTATAGGAATCGGTTGGAGTAGATGGTCTGCCACCTATTCCTTTTAATAATGGGTTTTCAGTCATATTGTTATCCTCCTAATGCGTTAATAAGAGCCTGAACCTCGTCATATTTTAACAGGTTTTTTATATTCTGTGGAATAGTCGGATCAGCCGGGTTTAGATAATCTTTTGGTAAAAAGTTAGCGTAATAATCTTTTGCAAGCCCATTAAGATCAATCCAGTTTTTTAGTCCCTGTAAATATTCAGCGGTATTAACATATCCATCAGACCCAGCATTTTGTTTCAATGTTTTACCCAATTCTCCGACTTCTGATTTGGATATTTTTAATCCACCGGAGGTAACTATATCCTCTGCTTTCGGTTTCTTCACAATCCCCGGTATCGCCTCATACCTTACAACCTTTCCTTCCGCGTCTTTTATGACTTTATATGGCATTCCTTCAACTTCTTTTATTTCTTCCGTCTCTTTAAAAGGAACTCCCAAGTCGTAATTCAACTCTTTCTGCTGTCCTGTTGCAGGATCTATCACTATCTTTTTAAGCCATTGATTTCCGTTCTCGCCCTTGTATTGCGTTTTAAATAATTCATTAAACTGCCATTCTTTCGGTAAATTTGCGTTAAAAAGATAGTCCAGCTTCATATCTGAAAAACCAGTTTCCTGCTTTATTTGCTTATAAAAATCGCTTGTCTTAAACATATCAAGGGTTTGTGTGCCAGACTTGGCTATACCAACAAGGTCATTTTCGCCTTCTGTCGCCTGTTCCTTCAAAAAATCCTGATATTTGTCGTAATTTTTACCGGCCAACTCCCTTTCGGCTTTAATCTTTTCATCCAATCGGGTGTTCATTTTGTCCTCTATGGCAACAATTTTGGCTTCTCTTTCCGCCTGCAATAATTTCTGTTGCTGGGCGTTAAATTGCTCTGTTTTTGTTAGTTGGGCCGAACCCATCGGGGTTTCTAAAATCCCTGCTCTGCTTGCTATGGCCTTGCTTCTGCCGCTTCTTTCTACTCCGGTCTGTTGCTCTTCCGTTAGCATTTCATCATAAATCTTATTTATAGCATCCACTTGGGCTTGTTTTTGCCTTCTCACTTCTTCCCTCGCCGCCGCTTCCTCATCCTGCGTAAAATCAATATCAAGCGCGTTCGCTGCGTTAGCGGCTTCTTGTGCATAGCCCGGGCGTTCTGCTATGGCAGTTGTTCCGGGCGGCGCTCCGCTTCCCCCATTTTCAGGCAAAGACCAATCCTTATAATTAGGATTTGCTTTTCCTGCCTCAACAGGTTTCTGCCCGGCAGCATCAGCTCTCTCCTGCGCCAGTTCATTTGGAGTTTTACTTGCTATTCTGACTTGATATGGTTGACCATTAGAATCATACCTTGTCTCTGTGTTGTAGGTTGGCATAGTTTTTAGTTTTTAATTTTTTGTTTTTAATTTTCATATCGGTCAATTTGCTTCCCAAGATATTTGTATATCATTTGTATCTGGCAATGCTCCTCCTGCGGGAAGAGACCAAGTTATTGTTATATTAGTTGCGTCAACCGTTATTACTCCTCGCTGTGCGTAAGTTCCAGCCGCATTAGCAACAGAAACATAAATTGCATAAGTGGTTGAACCTCCTACCGCATCATAAGTTACTAAAGCTGTTTGAACTGATGCTGTATAAAAATTACAAGCATTTGTAGTTCCATTATATGAACCTGTTGACCAAGCAGGCGCAAAATGAGTAGACGGTAAATATATTGCAGACACTCTTACCATTTTTGGAGTTCTTCCTAATCCGTGAGCCGTAGTAACTGCGCCTGCACCCGCATTTCCTGCTCTTGTGATAACTCCGTTTGTTGAAGAGGGCGGAGTAGCATCTACATAAGTCTTAACTGCTTTTTGAGAAGGCACTTTTGTATCAGATGTTCCGAGGGTTGTAGTTGTGTCTAAGTAAGAGATAGGAATTGGATAGTCTGCTGTGCAGTATTTATTTCCCGATGATGGTGTTCCAGTTCCGGCTAAAGCCGCTTTCTCGTCAGAAGTCGGAAGTTGGGTGTAATAAATAGCATCTTTTAAGTATTTTGGATTTACTATCAATTCAGCAGAAGTTGAACCTGTTTGCGTTCCTGCGTTAATTTCTGCGGCGGTGGCCTCCTCACCTATACCTTTGGCTGTCAAAGACATATTTGGCGCGCCAGATGCGGCGGCAGAATCCACATACGCCTTGCTTGCCAAATCTTTATCGTCATTTATCGTTTCAGTGTTTTTGTAAGTTGCCTTGCCACCAAAAGTCGCCAGTGAGGTTGTTGAAACTGTCCCTGTAATACTTACATTACCTCCAAAAGTAGCGCCGTTAGGGAATGTTTCGTCTGCGTTTATAATCCTTGAAATAATCGCAAGTTGTGGGTGGTCTGAAATCTTAACAGAGGCTCCGCGCGAGTGGGCGTGTTTTAGAGCAGTTACTGCGGTGTTGCCTGTTATTGAAGAAACTCCGCGCGTCATTGAAGTACAAGCGGTGTCAGTACAAGAAGCCAAGACAAATTCCTCTTTTCCACTAACACCGGAATCTATAACAAAGCCATAAGTTCCATTAAGGGTTGTGCTGTCATCTGTCGTGCCGGAGGTTAGGGTCATCGTAGTTGCCGTAGAGGTAATTTCCGCAGCCAAGGTGGTAGAAAAGCTGGCGATTACGGTCGGGACGACGGCAGAAAATTTTTGTTCTACCTGATTCATTCCGAAAAACCCACCTATAATCAAACCGACTCCGACAATGCCGGTGATTATCTTTGATGCTATACTTGATAAAAATTCTTGTATCATTGTATTTTTTATGTTAATATTAAATTACCCTGCAAGGTATAATTATTATTTTCATGTCCCCTCTACCTTGCAGGTTTGAGGGGGCTTTTATTTAATTTTATGATTATAAGAAATTCAAAGGGACAATTCATTGGAAAGCCAAGGGCTTCTTTTAAGTGTAAAATTTGCAATAAAGTTTTTATCGCTCCATCTTGGAAAATAAGAAAATATTGTTCTTATAAATGTTATTGGATAGGTCGGGTTGGCACTCCTGCGTGGAATAGAAATACTATTGGAGTAATAAAGCCGAACAAAACATCTTTTAAAAAAGGGCAAAATATGGGTAAAAAACATCCGAAATGGAAAGGCGAAGATGCTGGATATGCTCCGATTCATTCGTGGGTAAAAGCTCATAAAGGAAAACCGCAAATTTGCATAGATTGTGGAAAACCTGCAAAACACTGGTCTAATATAGACCATAAATATCGTAGAAATCTTGATGATTATGTTGAAAGATGTGTTAGGTGTCATAGAAATTATGATTTTAAAAATAATTTATACAAGGTTAGAGCTTAAACGGCTACTCTTTAATCTTATGTCGAAGTAATCAATGCGACTTATATTTGCAGTGCCAAGAGCTAATGCTTCAAAGCGTAAAACGATATAATTAAACCGCCCAAGTGTAATATTTATTTCCGAAACGAACTCGCTCCAGTCCTCTCCTGATGACTCACCTCCCACAGTCGTTAGTCCTACTGTCCGGCTACCAATCATAACCTCATCAGCCGCCGCCAAAGCACTTCCGCTTATAGTTCCCAATTCCACAAAATCAGCGTTGTTATCCAGTTTGGCATAAACCTTAATCTGCTGTTCGTTTCCAATTCTGCCCCAAACTCTCAATTTTTTCAGTTTCTTTTCCCCTGCAAAATCTAAATTATCTTTATTAAGCTCAACATAATTTTCTATCACAGAAGAATCGTCAGAAGTTTCCGTAAACATTTGTATAATGTTATTTTGCACTGGATCTCCGCCGGTCAAAGTCCCGGACAAAATCTGAAATACTGTTACCCAATAATTTAAAATATCAATGGATTTTAGTTTCTTGTGGTAGGCAAGCACTCGGTTATTTTGCGTAGAATCAGAAGTCCGGCAGGCGAATAAAATATAATCGTTCCATTCTTCTCCGCAGGCCTTATCAAAAAGGTAATCAGATAAATCAATTCCAACTCGTTTTTTCTCAAATAATATATTTTTTGAAATAGAATATGGGATGATTTCCGCGTTGCTTTCACTTATAGCCAGAAGTCGTATTTGAGGGTCTTTTTGGTCAACATCATCAATATAATAAATTCCGTCTCCGGTAGAAACAGAACCTCTGGGGCTTGAAATTCCAACCCTGTCCCTATAAATCTGGTTAGTGGCGTTTGTATCATCTGCGGTCAATTCCAAAACCCAAGTCTTAGTTTTATGAAAGCAGAAATGTTTCGTTCCGTAGGTATCAATTTTCTGTGTTGGGCCACCATCGTCCTGCCTGAAAATATTACCCTCCCCTGCAACTCGCGTAGCAGAATAAGTAAAATCTACCGGGTCGTTTATTTTTGAAATATACACACCAGTCGGATCACCAGTTCTTTGCCAAAGCCACATTCTGTTTTCAGCTATTTTTATGTAGCCCTTATAGTTTGTAGCCGCGTTATAAACATCATTCGCGGTATCAGGCGTTGCCAAATCAATTTTTAGGAATGGCCCGTAAGGAGAATTAAGATAAACAAAGTCTCCTGCGATCGGGTGCCATTCTGCAAAAGAAATATCCTTGCCGTCTGCCGAGGCTCCTAAAATGTTAGTTCCAATTTCAGTCCAAGTATCTGTAGCCGAAACATAATATTCAAGTTTCTGTCCGTGAGTTCTATATTGCCATTCAACCCCAGCGGCGGTTTTTGCCACAATATAGCCTGTAATCTTACCAGTAGAGGAATCTTTGTTGCCATAAACTTTATAGCCAAGGCGAAGTTCTATTCTGTCTGCTTGTGTTAGAAAGTTAAGTCCGCGCGAAACAGCACCTCTGGGAAGCGATTGAGGCTCCAGGGTATCTATCTGTCCGAAGGCGAAGTTGTTAATTGTTTTTGTTCTTGGCATATTAGTCGTTAAAATTTACTCTGCCAGATTCGCTAAATGAATTTTTATCACTCGCAAAGCCGGTTCTATTATTTAGCTGGCGAAGTTTTATTTTGTCATCCCACGATTCCATGGCTTCTAAAAGTGCTTTGGCTTCAGAATTATCCGAAACCGCTTGTTTTGAAGTTATCTCATCAAAGTCAATTCCGCTTCTCCACACTTTCGCCATAATAAAAGCTATCAGTTTTCTAAATTTAGCAGGCCATACAGGGTCAGATAGTGTTAAGGCAAGCGCCGGGGTTTTATAAATATAGTAAAGGTAAATTGTGTATTGCTTGGCAGTTGAACCGCAAATGTATAAATTGCTGTTTGCGTAATCTATGTAATAAGTGTAAGAGCTGTCGTTAAATCTTCTCCTCAAATGAAATGGCACAGCATGATATTCGTAAAAATCTTTCAGTGTGGCATCTCCCAAATAAACTTTATAATCGCTTTCAAAATCGCTCGGCAGGGCTTTGGCGGTTAAATAATTATCGCTTGTTCCGAATGTTTTTGTGGCATCTTCTTTTATCAGAAAAGCCCAGGGTCTGTCGCCCTCAATTAAATCTTTTGCATGTTCAGCTAAATTTAATTTTGTGGTCTCATCCACAGATTCTCCAACAAGCTCCTCAAAGAACGCGCAGATTTGCGTAGTTGTATTTATTTCCGCCATAAATTTTTAATAAAGTTTAATAATTTTATCCAAAAATTCCATTGTTGTTTTTTTATGTTTTCCGGGTCTAAATCAACAAAAAGGAAAGACCCAAATTTAAATTCTTTATTCACTATCTCGCGGCTAAAAAAGAAATTTCCATTTAACCCTATATCTTGCCCGTTTGAAAGTTGGGCTTTTAAATATGTTTTATCGCCAAATTTTACCCAACCCGCAAAAACAAAAGCGTGTCCAAATCCATTCTTTTCATATTGCTCCGGTATTATTCCTTTATCGGCTCCAGTCCAGCTTGTTCTCCATAAACAACCAGTAATAATAAACCTCTTTTTGTCTTGGTTTTGATACAAAGCTACTCGGCAATTATCAAAATGGTCGTATGGCCCATCAACAGAAAAATAACTTTGCTTTTTATGTCCTTCTGCTTCCTTGTATAAAATAGGATAATTTACAATATCTCTGCCGAGGTTAATCATATTTTCAATAGCTCCGTATTCCGTATGAACCCTTATGGCCGTTCTTAAATCCTGTCCCCATGCATCAACATCCCCTGAAATCTTTTTTGAAACTGCGAAACTCCAATAAGGATTAAGGGTTTTGTTTTCCTGAATAGCAGAAGCGGCGCAGGTTGAAAAAGCGGTGCAATAATCAGTTTCTTGTTGATCCAGTATTTCAGATTGGCCAACTACAAATTCATCCGGCAACTTACTTAAATCAAACCGCGCGAAAACACCGCTTAATTTAAAATCCCTTATATCCTTTTTTAATGGCCTTAGGCCATATTTGTTTATTTTGTTTTGCATATTTTATAAAATGGACTGGGGCGAGGTGTAATTATAAAAAGGAGGGTGTACCCACGAAGTCCCTTTTTTGGGGATTTTGGTGGGTTTGGACTGGGGTACACCCTATGGGAAGGACTATGTTTTGACTTTTTGCGGTTTGCACTTAGGGCAGTATTCCCTTAAAATATCTATTCGGGTAATGCCCTGTTCCATAATCGTTTTCCAAATGTTGACCACAAGGTCATTTTCGGTAACCCACAAGTTTCCCCTGCGGACTTTGTGGCAATAGGGGCAAGCGATAATTGAACCTTCCATGTTTCACCCCCTTTCTTCTTAAATGGTAGCAGTGCCGTATTAGGCATCTGACTGCCCGCCTTTTGGTTATAAAACAGTTATGCTTTTGGCAAAAGAGCTTTGACACAAATACCTCCTATCTGAAAGTATGGTTTTTTATACTTTCACTTTGTTAGTGGCTGGATTCTGGGCGTGATGGGATTTGAACCCATATCTTCCGATTAGTGTTCGGATGCTCTACCGATTGAGCTAACCCTTCCCAGAATTCAACCACCAACCTATAAAGAACTACTTTAATAATATTTTCTCCAATTTTTCATCAATTTTATCTAATCGGTTTTCAATATGCGGAATATGATTTGTATAAAGCATCATCACTTTTTCCTTGATAATAGCAATATCTACTTCTTGTTTAACATTAATTTTTTCTTTATCGGTTTCTTTAGTAAAAAACTTATAAGCCAAATTACCAAGATATTTTACCAGTTCAATAAGGGCTATTGTTATCCCGACTATAAGACCGATTGTAGTTGTTTCTGGTGTCATTTTATTTTATTTGAGCATTTCTGTATCCATAAATTTTAAACTTTTAATGCTGTTAATTTATCTTCTATCAGTTTTTTATCTACATTTAATTTATCCAGTTGCGTATTTATTATTTTTAATCTCATCTCCAAGTCTTGTTTGGTTTCTATCTTTTTAAAAGTTGATTCTGTTTCAATTACTTTTGTATTTTGTGCATTTATAACTACTTTGAAGGTGTCCATAATTTTTTAATTAATAAATATTTTTATAATGCTTCTACTTTTAGGTGGGCAGAATACTGCATTGCAGTTGCCCCCACACTCGTATATCCAATTGCATATTGTATCGCCACGCCCGTTTTTGCATAAATAATTGCTGAACCTTGCGATTGAGTAGTAGTAGCATTCCCTATATTTCCTGTCGCTGGAATTATAACCGCACCTGCTTCGCTTGTAAGTAAAGGTTTAATACTTTGTGCCACCGACCCGTCTGGCTCGGTATAAGTTATAGTAATTCCTGTCGCCCCGCCTAAAACTGAAGAAGTCGTTGCCGCAGTTGTAACCTGTAAGGAAATTGATATACGGAACATTCCACTTGTGGTAGGTGTGTAAATAGTTGTCGCTGACTTTGCCGCTGTCTGTCCCGTAAGATCAACTTTCGCTAATTCAGAAGGAACACCATTGCTTACAGTAGCAATGCTGTTATAGGTATTTATTAACCCATAAATATCAATTAACCCTGCTGATACGGCAAAGTCTTTTTGACCAAAACCAACTGCAAAACTGCTTGCAATATCGTTTGTAAAACTCTTACCAAGGGCAAAACTCCAATTTCCACTTGCTGTTAGTTGATAACCTATTGCTGTACTCCAATGTCCACTTGCTGTTGTTGCCATAGGGACCGCACCTCCCATTGCTATGCTGAAATTTCCACTCGCTACTGTGAAAGCACCCATCGCTGTGCTGTAGCTTCCACTTGCTGTTGTGCTACTTCCCATTGCCGTGCTGGCACCCCCGCTTGCTGTTGTGCCACTGCCCATTGCTGTGCTGGCGTCCCCGCTTGCTATTGTACTCTGTCCCATGGCGATAGCATAATCCCCGCTACCAGTTGTGTAAAATCCCATTGCCGTGCTATACATTGCATTTGCCTGGGAACCATAACCCATCGCTGTGCTGTAGTCGGCACTTGCTATTGTGTTTGCTCCCATTGCTGTACTATAGACTCCGCTGGCTACTGTACTGGCTCCCATTGCTGTGCCGTAGTCGGCACTTGCTGATGACCCAAATCCCAATGCTACGCCGCGGTCTCCGGCCGTAGAGCAATCTGTGCAACTTAATTTTCTAAATGTCCCTCTGCCTCCGGTGGTGATATTTTCGTCTCCAAACGATATGGTATCTCCAAAACCTTCGGTTATAGAACCAGAACCAATAGTTATGTTCGCAAATGTCGCTGGGCTGTCGCTGGTAATGTTCCCAACGAAAGTCGCAAGGCCAACATCGTCAATAGTCAATTGCAAGGTTGGTGTTCCATTGCTGGTAGTGTAAAACTTTAATCCTGAATCGTGGTCTGCTTCTGCAGAGGCGTGCCACCAGTCAGAAACTTTGTAAGCACTAATCTTTGCTGCTTCGTGTGATGAGAAAGTGGAACCACTGTTGATAGTTCCCATTAAATTAAAAACTGAGTCAGAAGTTTGTGCAGTATTGCCAGTAGCAGGATTAGCGGTGTTATTTAGATTAAGCAAAGCAAAAGTTGCGTTCCCATTGCCGCCACTTAAAGTCCCCACCCCTGCTCCAAGAGTACCAGAAGTAAGAATATTGGTATCATCAAAATCAGCACGACCAGAAATAGCCCCCCAGTCAAGTATCTTATCACCACCTGTAGCGTATAATATCCTGTCATTCCAATTTATAGATACATTTGAACCACTATCATCATATAAATATCTACTTGCTAATCCTATGGCAAGGAGTGGCGTTGCTGCATTGTCGTATATTCCTGTGGTAAATCTGCCGATAGTCCCTGTTATCGCCCCTGCTCCGAGAGTACCTGTGGTGGTAAGATTAAACGTCCCTGTCTTATCGCCTGTGAGACCTGTTTGGGCGGTGGCTGCAGACCACCAAGTAGTTGTGTCATTCGTAAGAGCAAGCGTTCCTGATAGGTTGGGGAAGGTGAAGGTTTTGTCTGATGTAGCAAGTAAGGAAGTATCTAAAATAGCACTTTTCCCCGAACTTGGGTCTGATATATAAACTTTTCCCAAAGTAGTCCCATAACCGCCCTGTATATAAACATTTCCTCCAGTATCTGAACCACCTTCTCCCCCATCACCAGCAAAAATATTTATTTCTCCTCCATCACCATCTTGATTTCCAGAACCTCCATATATACTTAAAGCACCTCCCCTGCTATCGTTATCGCTATCTGTTCCAGCATTCCCTCCATAAAAATTAAAATCTCCTCCCATTCCATCATTTCCTCCGTGACCAGCATAAAATATCATTGAACCTCCTGCCCCAATTCCATTTCCTTTTCCAGCAGAAAAAATCATACCATTTCCAGTTATATCAGTAGTTGCCTGGTCGTCAGTTTTGAAAACCGCAGTAATGTTTGTACTTGTATCGTTAAAAATTATATTTCCAGTTCCATTTGGAGTTAATCGTATTACCCCATTACTTGTAAGTCCAGAATCAAATATAGGTATTCCATTTATTATTGTCTGTGGAGTAGCCTGATTAAGGTGCAAAGAGAGTGGGTCGGTTTCAGAATAAGAATGTAATACTCCGGTTAAACTGGTCCCGGAACCATAAAACTCTGTGGCCGTTACATCACCCAAACCCATATTCAAGTCCCAACTCCCACGCGGTTTCATATCAGAACCATCTAAATAAAATAAATCTAATTTCGGAATAGTTATACCAAAACTTTGTGGCTGATTTCCTATAAAATAAAACCCTGCGAGAGAAAGCAGTATGGCTGAAAGTATAATTATTTTTTTGTAAATATTTTGCATTAAAATACAAATGCCCTTTTATTGTTTTTTTCTTTTCTTTCAAATGTTAAGTTAAATTTCCTTTTTGGTTTAACCGGCAATGGTCTATTGTCTTCGGATTTTTTTGTGTTATAGCCGTCAATCGTTTCAGGAATTAGTGCAACAACTTTTTTTAATTCTTCAAATTCTGTTTTTTTCAAGATTTCTTTTTCAATATCGTGCAAATAAGAAACTATCGGACTGGAATCAAAGTTTTCAATTTTCCCAACTAAATTTCCTAATTTTTCCAACTCTTTTATAATCGGCGCGAAATCTGTTTTCTCTTGCTTCGGAAACTCAATCTTAGGAAACTCGGGCATCTTTTTATCCTCAACCGCCCTTATAACCCTTTGGATTTCGCTAAAAACAGGCTGCCAGTCAATCTTTTCGGCTGAAGGGTACTTTACCTCGTCTTTGATAATTTTCCTTAAAATTTCCTCAATTTTCTTGTAGCTTATATCGCTTCCTCCGCCTCCGCCGAAAACTGGCGACCAGCTCTGCTGTATTATATGGCTTTCGTTTGCCCTCCAAAAAAGCAGACTTTCTGTTGTATATCCGGCATCGGTAAAAACTTTTGTGGTTATAATAATCTGCGTTGGCACGTTGTATTGAGGAACATACCATTCTCCAAGAAATCTGCCATCTCCCTTGTCTTCCAAATTAACAGTAGCAATCAAATCATCGCCAACCGCCTTTCTAATATAGGCTCGGCAATAATAAGTATTGGTGTCAGCCGGATCGTTCAACTGATAAGGGATAACGAATTTTGTTCCTGGTTCAAGATTCATTGATTATTTATTTAACGAGGGGAGGTGACAAAAACAATTCCCGTGGTTGAAGTTACATAAGCAGTAAGGCCTGAAACCATGTTCATATCAAAATCTATATTTCCAGGGTTGACCACTGTTACGGCCAATGGGGTTGCAGACGAAGAAGCGGCCGCATCTCTTATCTCAAAAGTATCTGCAGCTTTGCTTGTTATTATTTTATGCAACACGCAAGGGCCGGAACAAATAACTGCTTGCGCTCCAGTGCTTGTCTTTAAAGTATAATCTCCATCTGCTATTCCTCCTAATGAAGTCGAAACTTTTGCGGCATTAAGCACAAATAATCCGACTATAATAATAAGTAATAATGACACTAACCCAATTATTGTATTTTGTTTCATAATTTTTATTTAATTATATTTTTAGTTTCCCATCGCTGTCTCTCAAAAGAGAGACAGAGTGGAAAACTAAAGTCCCGAACACTGGCTTGGAACATAAGTTTCAGCATCTTGCGATGAAACAGTCCCATCAAGAATATAAATAAATGAATACTCTCCTCCTGTTCTGTCTTGCATTTTAATGCAAGCAGGATGTTGAGTATCACCGATTATTATTCCCTGAACAAATTGTTCAGCCGCGTTATGAATCAGTCCTCCAAGAATTGGAGCTCGTATTGTTGCGCCTAATAATAGCAAAAGAGCAACCGCGACAACTCCGATGACAATGTATGTATTTTTATTCATTGTTTTAGAAGCTATCGGGGCGTGGAGTGTTTAAAAATTCACACCCCGATTACTCAATTACTATTAAAATGCGTCTGAACGAATTTGAACGTCAACCAAGGCATCCGCGCCTTCGGCAAACGTCTTCAAGCCGTATAAGCCCCAAACAACAAAGTCCTGACCTGTGTATCCGTAAGATGCGTCAGACCTGTCTTTAAGTTGAATTTTTGGAACTTTTTGCATGACCAAATCAATTGGCTTACCTTGACCAAACAAGTTGTGTTGCAACTGTTTTGTGGTAGTCCAAATGTCGGCTGCTGCTGATAATCCTTCAGAAACTGCGATAAATCCATAACCCTCTCCTTTCAAAGTCATATAGGTTGTGCCATCTGTGGCTACAATGCCAGATAATGCGTTTTGATTAGCCGTGCTAAGAGCATAAAACCCAGCATCTGTTGCTTCGGTTACACTTGTTCCAGGTGTGTTAATTGCAGACACAAGTTGGTCTAACGAAAGTGCCGCAGTTGAACAAATATGGATATAACCTGCTGTGGTAATAGTGTCAGCTTTCCAAGTAAATACTGCGCCATTGATAGTTATTGTATCGTTGGCTGTTGGATTTGTGGCAAATTCCAACCTTGCAGACCAACCTGTTTGTTCTGAAACAAACAAACGGAATCCGCCGTAAACTCCGATTTCGTTCGGGTTTGTGCCGACTTTATCTCCAAGAGCCGATTCTTTGCCTCCAATAAATTGCCAAAGAATATCAAAAAACTCCGGGGAAATAACTGCCCAGCGGTCTTTTCTTGCAACGTGCTTTCTGTCTATCTTTTTGTTTGCCTTTCCGAAAACCTGCATTACATTTGAGGTTGTCAAAGTAAAGCCGATTCCGTCAGAAGCAGAACCTCCGCCTCCCATTTCGTAGTTGGCTACGATTGAAGAAGCGCTTGCGTATTCGCCTAATACATCTCCGTCCACAAATTCGTCAATTCTCTTCATTGCGTCGTCCGAGTAATGATTCATTGTCTTGTAGTTGGACTGGATTGCGTCTGAATCTGTTACATAAGCGGCAATTGAAGGTTCCTGGTTGACTGTTAAAGTCTCCGCAGTGTCTGTCAATGCTTGTCTTATGTAAGCGCCATCATCGCCCAAAGCTTTGACTACCAAAGCAGAACGATATGGTCTTTTTACTGCTGCACCTTTTACAAGGGTTGCCCTTTCTTCAAAGGAGCAAATATCCTTGTAGATGGTGAGCTTTCCTCTTTTGACCTGCATTCTCTTGGAATGATAGGTTGGAAAAGAGTCTGTTAGTGTGTTTGTATCACTCATCTTATTATAATTTAGTTAATAAGACGATGCTGGACTTTACCCGACAGTGCCGTCCGGGTTGACAATAGTTAAATCAGAAGTTTTTTTGCCCATTTCGTCTGACCATTTTTCAAAATCTTCAGGACTTTTATCCTTCCAATTTTCTTTGTCAGATCCGCCGCCTCCGCCTGCTCCGGTTCCGCCTCTGCCTCCTTCGGCAGTTTTACGACCCTTGAAAACACCTAAATTTTCAAGCATGCCTTTCTGTTTTGCGATGATATAGATTTCGTCTAAATCAGCATTGGCGTATTTTTCGGTAAAGGCGAGTTCGTGAATAAGTTTTTTAATCTTATCCGCGCCTTTCTCGTCAATTCCGTCCTTTGTGAGCATTGGAGAAACTTCTTTTGAAAAGTGCTTTGTAAATAGCTGCTCTTGAACTTGCTCTTTTTTCTCTGTCTCAAAAGCTTCCAACTTCTCTTTAATATCAGCCGGGAGTACTGTCTTTGCGCCTATTACATTGACTAATTTCTCAATCATTGCAGGCTCAAAGCCAAACTCTTCAGCGATTGCTTTTATATCAGAGGCCGTTTCAGTTTTAGACTGTTCCGGCTTAGCTATTTTAAGCTGTTCAATTTCAGCTAATAATGCCTTTTCTTTCTTTTGCCAACCCTTCTTCTCGTGCATATGCTCGTGAAGAAGCATCGTTTTCGGGATTCTTCCTTCATTTTTTTTGGGTTCTGGCTCGCCCTCATCCTCGTCGTCCTCATCCTCGTCCGGCTTTTTGTCCGGCTCGTCATCTTCGGACGGCTTCTCCGGTTCTGGTTTTTCAGGCTTCTCCGGTGTTTCAGGTTCGCCTTTTTCTTTGGCGGCTTTTTCAGCGGCCATTTCCTCGGCTATTTTTTTTGACTCTGCGTCAGGGTAGTCGCCAAGATCTACCTCCTTCTTTTCTGGCTCATTTGCCATAATAATAATTCTTATTTAACGGCTGGAAGTTGAAGCCGGGCTTTAATAAGGTCGCCATCCCTCTGGGCTATAATGCCCTTTTGACAGCCCCGAGAGTGATTCAGAGGAAAAGTGAAAAGGATGAATCCCACCCTCGGCCAAGTGGCCAAAACCTCTGAAACACTATCGGAACTGCCAAATATAATTGTTAAATAACTTTCGCGTTGTTCTGGTTTCTGCCGGAGTTGTTGATTTTATCGCAAAATTGTTGCGCCAATTCTGCGTTTTCGTATGTTCTGTCAATTGTCTGGCCATCGTAAAGGCCAACCACTCTCAATCCTTTTTTTACTTTTGGTTCTTCGGGAACCAATTCAACGGCGGCGCCAAGTTTTTCAGCTTGCTTTTCAGTAAGCTCAACAACTTGCCCGACTTCCAATTCTTCAACTGCTTCTAAGACTTTATATTGAAGTTTCTTTGTTGACATAATTTTTATTTTTTAATTTTAATTCTAATAACCCTAAGTCAACCTTTTTGTGGTGTGAGGCACAAAGCCACACAACATTATAGGGTTCATCGTAATTTGGATGATGTGCTTGTATCGTTCCCTTTGAGCAAAATCTATCTTTTAATTGACAATTACCGCGTTTTATCTTTCCGCATTTTACTAACCAATTTAATAAATTTTGAGCTTTATATGCTTTGGGATTTTTTTCTCTCCACTCCCGATATTCTTGAGTTTTATCAACCAATCCTAAAAGTCGTTTTTTTGCTTGGTATTTTTTATCTTGTTCTCTTGTCTTCGCTTCGTTCTCATAAATTGAATACCATTTAATTTTGCTCTGTTGTATTGTTGCCTGGCTCATCTTTTTTTTCGTTAAGATTTTCGGAAAATTGATATAAAAAAGCGTCAATTACCTGTAAAAATTCTGATACTTTGTGCTCTGCCACTTGCTCATCTTTTTCTGTTCTAAAAACTATTGATTTTATAATCTTCTGGCCGGCTCTGAAATATTTACTAACTACTTTTGTGACGGCATAACTTCCGTTATAGGCAAGCACAATGTCATCTTTTTTAGTATCGCCTATAATCACCAAGCAATCTTTATTCGTTCTTGAAAAAGATAAAGCATTGGCTACAACATTTCTTCGGCGCAATCCTGCGATTTTATCTTTCAAACCCCTGTAAATCGTTTCAGTAAAATAAGCCTTGGCCTGCCGAAAAGTATTTAATTGTCTTGCTCCTTCAACTTTTGGTGGCATATAATTACATTTCTTCTTTATAGCGCATTACTTTTTCGTATTTTTTCTTTGGGCCTTCATTTGGTAAAACTTCTATGGCAGTAATTTCAAAATCGGCGTTGCCCTCCTCTTTATTTTCTTTGTCTTTATGCATACTTATTCCCGTCTGTTTTATTTCCAAAGCAATATGATATGTCTGCCCTACTTCCCATTTTTTAGCTTCTGGTAAATGTTTTGTGGAGATATAAAAATTTGGGTATCGCTTGGCCTCTGCCATTGGCATTTCAGCCATATCTCCAAACTTTTCTGGCTTAATTTTTCTCATCATAAGTTTTTTATTTCTTTTAATATTATATTTTCCAATGATTTTAATTTCTCGTCCGGGTCTGCAAAGAAGGAATAAAACCAAATATAGTCATCTCTCCTCACTTCCAGTCGCGCTCGCTCCAATTCAGGCAATCCTTTGCCCCAAACCAATTTATCAATCGTTGTTTTCAATTCTGATTCAATTTCCGAAAGTAATAATTTAATCGCGTCTGTTTTGGCTACTCCTTGCACGGCAATCAATTCACGCGCTCGCTTCTCCCAAGCAAAAGTTCTTTTCTTGTCTTCCGCGAAAGTCCACGCCTCCCTTAATTTTGCTGTGTTGTTAAAAATTTCTTCCATAAAATTAAACTGCCATTTCAGCCGGATTAGCCCGACCGGTCATCAAAGCCGTTGCCTTATTTCCCGATATGCCAGGATTAAGAGGCGATCCTGCATTCCTCTCCGGTATCTTCACGTTTTCAGAAACATTGAGCATACTCCTTGCCATATTTTCCTTTTGCTGTATCTTTATATTCTGTGCTTGTCGCATAGTATTCTCAACTGCATACCTCTTGTGAGCGTCAATATAGGCCATTAAAGCGTTAAATTCGTTGTCCTCTAAATCTTCGTGATCCATAGCAAAGTCCAAAATGTATTGCATAAATGCCGTGTTAGCCGTTCTCATTAGTTTTGGCTTCTTACCTTTTAAAATTTGCTGTATTGCTTCAGAAGCTCTTGAAATCTGGTCTAAATTTCCAGGGTCTTTTGACATAGCCAACCTTGCTTCGGCAGGATCCCAAGCAGGGCTTAATACTTCCGCTAAAAGCCATTGAGGATTTACTTGGCTCATCAATGTTTGGCTTTTCATAATCAAGGCTACTCCTTCGGCCTTCCTTCTTGCTTTAGCTTCGTTTGCCATAACTTCCGCTGAACCTCCTGTAATATCAAGGTCTAAATCCGGCGACTTCTGTGCTTCGCCCCTTGTCAGTTCTTCCCATTCAACTCCGTTCTCTCCAATCATTTTTACCAGCATCGGCTCTTTCAAGTGTTCTTTCAGACCCCAAGCATATCTCAACCCCAAACCTAAGTGTGATTCTCTGTAAGATTTATTCTTTAATCCAATCAAGTCAGCCATTTGTTGAAGCTGGCCAAAGTAAATGCCTACTTTTTGGTCTGCCGCGTCTTGCGCGCCACCTTCTTGTTGAAGTGAACCCAGCTTCTTACCGGTATAAATATCCATAAAGTTTATCAGGTCAATGCTTCCGGTGATTTCTGGCGTTTCAAAAGTATAAATTCCTTGTTGGATATTTACTCCCTTTTTAATTGCGGTAGCATGCACCAGTCCGTCCGGTCGCCACTCCAACTCTTCGGGGTTAGGAAAGATACTTGAATCGTATGCCCTTTGTCCAAAATTGCGCTTGTAGCGGTTATCTAAGGCCTGGTTGAAGATTATATCAATCGCCTCAGCAACTGGCCTCATATCGTCGCAGGGTGCTTTGGAGGCGAAGTTAAACGGGTCCTCATTGGTCGCCCAAGTTGTAAAAGGCCATAAATTGCTTTCAAAGACATCTTTTAGCTTGTGGCAACTAACCCAAGTCTGGGTAAACCATTCAAATAACAGTTTATATCTCTCGCCCTCATATTCCATATACCACTCAACCAATTTGATCACCGACTGTCCGACATATTCGTTGTTGGTCAAACTCAATCCAAGTTTTGATAAGCGTTCGGCTTTTGATTTATAAATATCCTCTGCCTTTTTTTCTGTATCGCTTGAAAGATTATTAAAAAGCTTCAATACTTGATTCTTATCATAAATGCCAGCTTCGGCTCCGCGCATTAAAGTTGCCTTGGTTCTAAATAAATTGTCGTGTCCGCAGAATAAATGGTTTTCCAAATTACCTCCTCCCATCGGTTCAAACATAAAGTCCTCAAATTCAACCACGTCTAAATTATGTTTATACTCCGGGTCTGATTCTGAATAGATTTTATAAATAGCCCGGCCTGAAAATAATCCTGTCTTTTTGGCCCATCTGTCTTTTAGCGCCCAGTTAGCTTTGTTCGGGTGGCTGTCAACAGCCCAAGCCGAGGTTACTTTTTCAGCCAATCTTTTATCTGCAATATCTCTATAACCAAAATTCAAAGACGGAGCATCGTCTATCTTTGACATCATGTGGTCAACAAACCCGGACATTGTCGGCAGAGAAACTGCGAATCTTCCTATCGGCGCTTTTACTTTTCGGCCGATATAATATGCTTCGTTCTTGCGAATATCATCAACACGTTGACGTTTGAACTCAAAACTACACTGGTATTGTTTTACGGCAATCTTTAATAGTGTTTCTGGGCTTGGCATTTTACAAAATTATTTTTAATATCATATTTACGATGACAACTTTGACATAATGAAATATAATCCTCTAAAACTCTACTATACTTATGGTCAACATTCGCCCAGTGCATTCCTCTTCCAGTTCCTTCTTTCCCGCAAAATTCACATTTACTTGCCTTGCCTTTCGTATTTCTAATCCAGTTGTGTAAGTTGTGGTACCATTCTTTTGCTTGTTTCCAGTTTTTTCTTTTTCCAAAAATACCTTTATTCCAAGATGGTATTCCTTGCGCAAATTTATTGTCCACCATATCTGGTCTTTCCTTTCCGAGCCAGTATCTTGAAGGGTTGTGTTTTCCTAAAAGATAATTTCTTTTATTTGCTCCGCCTATTTTTCTTTTGGTTTTGGCAGAGTGATGATAAACTCCTCTTTTATGTTGATAAACTCCTATTGGCATTTGAATACTCTTGACTATTTTGAGGGGTAGGAGTATTCAAGTCGCTACTCCTCAAAACAATCAACGACTAATAATTTTTTATGTTTCTGGTGCTGGCATAGTTTGATTTCTTTAGCCGGTATCCCGGCTTCCTTGCAAATTTGTGGCAAGTAGATCTTAGCTATACAGAGATAGCCGCTAAAAAACTCAAACAAAACAGGGGCTTTCATCAGGCAACAAAAAAATTGCTGTTTGATGAAAGCCCCTCTGAATAAGATTTGAGTAAACCTTTCAGGCCAGGGCAATTAGTTTATTTTATTATAACATACTACTGTCAAATAGTTATCCACAAGCAACTTTTTTCCTTTCGTAAAGAAAAACCTCTTTCTGTTTTGGAGCTAAAACTTTTTTGACATATCTAATTACTCCGCTTCCAATCTCTTTAAAAATTCTAATCTCTCCCTCTGATTCAAAAAACCCGGCGGCACGCAATGCAACATAATCTTCCGCTTCTCGTTCTGTCATTTCAATTATTATTTTTTCTTCCGGCATTTTACCCTTCCACCTCCCAAAGACTTTGGTGAGGTTTTTGTTTATATGGTTTATCTATTTCTGATTTCATTTGATCCTCAACTATGGCCGCGTATCTGTGGACATCTGCGGCGTGGCTTGTAAAATCGTGCGCCGGTTTATTCCTGAACATCTTTTTATCATCGTCCCATTCCTGCTTATATTGAGAAATATAATCAAGCCAAACCTCGCATTTCTGTTCATCAATCCATAAATGATTCCACATCAATTTTCCCCGATTGATTCCATCATCAACTGTCAGGCTTGGTATCACTTCAAAATTTATTCCCAAACTTGTTGCAGTTTCTTTTCTGGTCTTTCCTGTGCCAATATCTTTTGCGTTTATATCATGTGGAGCAAAATGTTTTCCGTAAATATATGGCTTGTTTTGTATAGCCCGGATAGCTTGCGGTATTCCTTCTTGATTTAATCCTTCCCAGTAATCAATCATTCTGGTTTCCAACCCAGAGCGTTGGTAAAAACCTATTCCCATCGCCTGTCCAATTCCTAAATCCCAAACAGTATGCACCCTTAAAACAGAATCGTAAGGCACAATCCGTAATCTCTTTTGTTCTCTGGCCTCTGAAATTTGTTTGGCATAATAAGCCCCTCTAATGGCCGCCTCAAAAGAACAATACCATTCCTGATTTAGTTCGTCTTCCGTCATTAAGCCCTGCCGAACAAGGCTTCTGTCGCCTTCTAAAGCATTTCTCAAATTATCAATAGTTTCTCCAGTTTCTTCTTTTAAGCTGTGTTCTATTGTTTTATAAATCAATCTCCATTCAGGATTATTTTTAGAGTTGTTATACATCCTCCAAAATTCTCCTTTCCCTTTCGGAGTTCCTCCAAATATAGCATAGCCTAAGTGATCGGCTAAACATTTTGAAACTATCTCTGAAAATACATTGCTCGGCTGTAAAGGATACTCGTCAAAGAAAGCTCCCCATAATCCCATTCCTCTTAAGGCGTCCGGGTTATCAGAACCAACTAAAATAAGTTTTGAACCGTTTGGATAAATTATAGTCAATTCAGAAACATTTTGTATCACTTCAGGTATGGGTTGCGAAATAGTAATGGCAATATCCCACGCAATTCTTTTAGATTGCTTGTATGTCGGGCCGATATACGCCCACTGGCTTTTTGGTATTTTCAGTGCGTCTCTTTGCAAATGATTAAGCCCCGCTGTTGTTTTGCCTGCTCTGCGATGCAATACCAACATAATCCAGCGCTCTGTGGCTTCGTGTAATTCTTTGGCCCACTTGCGAGGTTTATATGGTATTTTAATTTCCATTTATTTTTCCCAACTAACTGTCATGTGGCTGTCTTCTGTTTTTCCTCCTGTAAGAAGTTGGATATTCTTAGTAGTTTTGTCTAACCCATCCATAAGATCCCTATATTTTGCTTTGTTTCTTGTCTTTTTAAGTCTTTCAATAATCGCATTTCTTTCGTCCTCTAACTTTTGGACTATTGGCAAAACAGCTTTTTTAAACTTTTTTGTTTTTTGTATTTTAGCAGAACGGATAGTAGCTTGCGCATATCCGGCTTTTCTTTGAGCAGAAGCGAGAGTGCTACCCTTTGCAACCTCATTAATAACTTTTTTTGTTCTAATATCCTCCATATAATTTACCTACAAACTTATCAAATTTATTACTCCAATTAGAAAAATCAGCGACCAATTTATCATCTCCTATTTTCCCTTCCAAAAATTGTTTTTTAAAAATCTCTTGCATTTCCGTCATTTCAGATACTACTAACATTTTTATTTTTTCAAATTCATCTTTGTTTAATAGGAAATGATCGTAAGCCCAATGACAGTTTTTACACAAAATAAGTGTGTGCTTGGCTGGTTTATATTTTAATTTCTTTGATTTCTCAAAAAATATCCCCACTAACTGCTTTATAATCAAAACTGGAAAAATATGGGCATTATCTATCCCTCTTTCATATCCACATATTAAGCACTTTTTAATCAGCTTTCTTTGTTGTGGAGTTGCCATTTTATTTATCGCCTCTCTTAGGCAACTTTGTTAAATCAACCTTTTGGGATTCCCAAACTTTTAGTGTAATCATCACTGCACTTCCAACTGAAACATAACCTATAACTTCGTAATTATAATTAGCCATCGGCTCGTCTTTGTAAAATCCATTAAGCCACTTATCTATCTTGTCGGGGTCTGTAAAAGTTTTGCTATAAAATTTGAACATTTTGTGTATTTTTTAATTTTACAAATGTCATTTCTTTGCCGATATTTAAACCATAAGTGAACCACGCTGTCGCAAACCAACTTCCGCTTCCTTTTCCACTTGGCGTTTCAAAGTTTATTCTCTTGTCAAAAAATATAACCTCTAAACCATACTTCTTAAATAATTCCTGCCTCTTTGCCGTTTCAAATGTTGTAAGCGGTAAAAGCAATGCAAACGGTTTTCCTAATTTATAACATCTTTCTAAAAACTTTTGCTTCAATGAAAATGGTGGGTTTGTGATTATGCAATCAAATTTTTCTGGTTGATAAGTTAAAAAATCCTGTCCTGTTAAAATATCCGTCCCTACCACATTAAAATCTCTTGCCAATAGTTCGTCTTGCAAATTTCCTTTTCCGCAAGAACATTCCCATATAGTCCAATCTTTTTTCAAATAAGGATAAAGTGGATATAATGCCTCTGGTGGAGTTTGAAAATCGTTGGCGTGTCCCTGCATTAGAGGAGGTTTCATATTTTTTCAATTATTTTTAATAATTTTGCTTTGTCTGCTTTGCTACAAAACTTTTCTGCGGCTAATTGTAAATTATACTTGAATTGCTTTTTTGTAGCCCGGGGCTTTTTGGCTGGCAATGGAGCCGGTGGCGTTGGTGGAATAAAATTTATATCTCCTAAAATCTTTTTGACTGGGATAAAACTGACAGGAATTAGCAAATAATTCTCAGGCGTTTTTCTTTGAGCTATTGCATAAGCTATTTTTTCATCGTATTGCAGAATAACCTGCACGGATTCAAAATGAAGTCCTTGTGGATCAACTGGCCGAGTAATATACAAATAAGCGTTTAGTTCTTCTGTTCCTTTTTTTAAATCTAACATTTTACCAATAAAAATTACTTCTATTCTTTTCGTTTGCTTTGTGCCATGCAAGCATACAGCAATGGCCGGTTGTCTTCCACTTCTTATCTTTTTTGCCCTTGCAGAATTGGCAGATAATTTTTTCTTCCGCAGGTTTTTCTTTTTTATACACCTTTATTATAACATTTTCTGGAAAAAAGTTATCCACAAAGATATTATTCGGCCCAATTTTATCCCTCCAATAAATTACGCTTGTGTGGTCAATTTTCATAATCCTTCCCACTTCAGCGGTGCTTTTTCCTTCACGCAACAATTCAATTATTTTTATCACATTTTCCTTTGTTGATTTCTTGAAGTGGTCGTGACTCATTCTTCGGGAAATATATTAATTATATTCAATGTTCCAATGCCCCAAATAATAGTCAATAATATCCAACAGATAAATCCCGAATAAAGTCCTAAATATTCCCAATCAATCCAAACTTTAAATGCCATAACTATCAGAAATGCTTGTATGAAAATCCAAAATTCTGATTTCATTTGTATTTTTCTCTAAATCCGGATTTTGCCATCTGCTCAGCGTATTCCTTATATTTTAAATAATTTTGATAATGCTCTGCGGTGTAACAGATATTATTTTGGTCTTTAACAAAACATGTTTTTTCCGATTCTATTCTATTTTCATAATCTCTGAGTGCTCCCATAACCAGCATTATAGTAAACATTCCCCAAAGAAAATACGAAAACAGAAAAAGATATAAAATTGATTTGGCACGCTCTGTCATGGTTTTTAAAAAAGTTTGTATTTCTTATTTCGATAATTGTCCGTTTTCTCGTGGCAATCTTCGCAAAGAGTAATGCCATTATCAATATTAAATCTTAGTTCTGGATATTTAGAAAAGCTTTTTATATGATGAGCATTTAATTTTCCACCAACCTTTTCGCATCCTTGGCAGATAAAATTGTCCCTTAAAAATATTTTAATTCTCCAATTTTTATAATTTTCTGAATGCCTAATCCTATAACTTTGCACAGTTTTATATTCTCCTTCTTTTTTGTATTTTTTCCCCTTTAATGCAATAGAATTTGCTAATCCTATTTTTTTCTTAGTTTCTTCGGAATGTTTCTTGCCTAAAAGACCATTAGGTTTTCCTTTTTTACATAAACTTATATTTTTTCTTTGCTCGTCTGTCAATTTGCGCCCTTTTTGAAACCCGTTCCAATTTTTATTTTTTTTGTCCTTTTTGAAATCCTTGTTTTCCTATTGGCATATTTTTTATAAATCTTTAATAACTCTTTTAGCTGCATCAACCAACCTAACTAAGTTATATTTCATTTCCCTGTCTGGTTGCTTTAACTCTGACTCCCTGCTCTTTAACAGTAATTCTTCAAAGTAATTCCAACTTATAAGCACAACAGAATCATCCAATGGAACCTGATTTGTGTGCCACACCACCACTGGAATTTGCATCCCTAAACTTTCTCTCTTAACCTGCTTAAACCATTCCCGGCTGAAATTCTTGCAGTTCTTGGCCTCAATACACAAATTTAAATCATTCCATACATCGCCCTTATTTAAACCATTTCCAGATCCGCGCTGTCTATAAGCCCTTGTATCAAGCCCAGATATTCTAAGCCGATCAACAATCCAATTTTCTAATTCTTTTCCTTTTTGAATTGCACTTTGAGGCCTCATGGTTCTTTGTTTCTTATTAAAAGTATTAAATTAACTTCGGAGGCAATGTGTCGACACCTTCAATGCTCTCATTCCAATTTCGGCAACCCTCTACAATAGATATTTCCCTGTCTATTGGTCTGCCACATTCACATTTCGGCATATCTTCTGGTCGGCAATATCTTATAAATACTACTGTATCTCCGTTAATTGTATGTCCGACTTCTTCTACTAATTTTCCGTTGTATTTTAGTATTCTCATAGTCTTATTTATTAAAAGTATTAAATTAGTTTAGTTTTATACCCCTTAAAAGCAATTTTCTCCCCGTTTTTTGCATAAAATTCCACCTTAATCGGCTTGGAAATTACCTTTCTTTCTGGCACAAATGCTTTAACTCGTATTCCCTCTAAACCAATAGCATTACTGTTCTCAAATCTTTTTAACAACCAACGCACAGTTTTTCCGCTTAAATAAACATATCTTTCTCTGTTCATAGTTTTATTTAGTTAAAAGTATTAAATCTAATATCTATAAGGGGTTGGTGGGGGGATGCGAACTCACGCCTCATAAATAGATTTACTTAAGCATCTACTTACAATATTATGGGACTTGCACCCACTCACCCCCACATCAACCCCCTAATCTAATATCTATAAGCTAAGACTCTTTAATCTGCTCAATAGTTAGTTTTATATTATCAAACACATCAAGTTTTCTAATAAGAACATCGTGGTCATCAACAGCCACAGTGCTTAATAGTTTTATTTTCGCCTCTAATTCTTTAATCCAAGTTATTGCGTATTGTTTTTCTTTTTCCATTTCTTCTTCTTCCTCCGCCTTATTTTATTCGTGCGAGAGGTGTTATCTATACCCTAAGAGGTTTTGCTTTGATTTGGCTTTTCCCTTCTTTCTTCCATTCCCCTTGCCCACATTGCTTCCATTTGCCCTATCGCCACAATAGTCATTTCTCTTAATTCTTTCATCTGCTCATAAGTTAAATCGGCAACAGAACTATTCACTCCAAAATCCATTTCGCCCTTGTGATAACCTACTGATAAAAATTGTTGTTCATCTCTGTTCATAGATTTATTTGCTTTTACTTTTATTACTCTTGGATTGCACCAACAAGGTGTTCCATCTGTTTTATGTCTTCTTTCATCAAGAATAAAATTATCACAATCTTGGCAAATTCCTTTTTCTGGTTTTGGCTTAACATAATTTGGCGGTTCTTCTCCAATATGAATACTAAATTCTTTTCCGCACTTTTCGCAAACTTTATATGATAACGTTCTCGGTCTTTGAAGTGGTGGCATAATTTTGTTAATTAATTTTATACTTATCTAACTTTGGTAAATCCTTGCAAACCTGCCAAACTGGATTTTTATAAACCTTATCTCTATTGCAATCTCTATTGCATTGTCTTAAATATAAATACAGATAATATAATCTTTTAGGTAAATCTTTTGAAGTAAGTTTTGGTAAGACTATTTTTTCCATATCTTCTTCCTCCGCCTTACACGAGGAGGGGGTTAGTTATAATTAGTCGCTATAAGTTTTATTTTTCTGGTGCAATACCTCTAAAAATGCTACCCATTCGCTTATTTCGGTCTCCGCCCATTTAATCAAAACCTTCAATTCGGCTTTACTGGCTTTACCTAATAAAACTCGTTTATACGCTATTTCAAATGTTTCTGTTTTCATTTTCTTCTTCCTCCGCCTTATACGAGGAGGGTTAAATTAAATATATTGCTATTGCTAAAAATAATCCCCATAAACTTCTCGTAAAGATGCTTGAATCAAAATTCATCTTCACAAAGTAATACATTACTATAAATCCTAAAATTGCATACCCAATGTTCATATTATTTATTATTAGTTAAGTTGGTTAGCTTTCTAAAATCTTATAAAAGTACAACTCGCAGTTTGTCACAATCTCGGCTTTTAACTCATACAATGCTTCGTCTGTTGGCACTCTCAACTTTTGCCCTTTATTTACGAAGAATGTTGCTTTACTGTCGGTAATTATTTTAACAACCTCATCCCTTGTCTGCTTTATCCACTTTGCCTTTTCTTGGAGGAGTAAATTATTAAATTCATCAACAAACCAACCAAATACTTCTTTCGCACTAATCATACATCCACCGCAATCATCTATATTATCTCCATCAAGTTGGTTAGCCTCAAATCTTTCTTTTAACTTCTTAGCCCACTCCACCTTCTCAGTCTCCCTAACTTCAGGACACGGACACTTATCAAGGTTGTGCTTTTTACACTGGGAGCAGAGTTGTTTTTCAGTTTTCCTATTTACAAATTCCTCGTCTTCTTTTTTAAGTAGTCTTGTCATATTTTTTTATATATTTATTATATTG
>Ga0180732_1000632_pt1 | contig 27715 bp, 22 predicted proteins | sample KR11_01MetaG_FD_148674 | JGI IMG/M metagenome (GOLD analysis project Ga0180732, IMG submission 148674) | Groundwater microbial communities from the Olkiluoto Island deep subsurface site, Finland - KR11_0.1 MetaG | ecosystem: Environmental > Aquatic > Deep subsurface > Groundwater | place... | reverse complement strand
GACGGCGATCTCGGCCCCACCAGCAGGGATCCACGACTTGAAGGCGGTCCCTGCGTCGGCGTCCGCAAACGCAAGCTGGGTGGCGACCTGCTCGACGCCGTTGATGTAGACGGCGTAGGTCACGGTCGTCACGCCGAGGGCCCCCTTCGACGCGTGGGTGGCGCTGAAGCCGTAGAGGACGCTCGCATCGGGCGAGATCAACCGGATGTTGTAGCCGGGGACGCTCCACCAGTAGTTCCCGTTGGTGTTGGCCGGGTACTGGGTCACCCCGTTCTTGATGTTCAAGTACTGGCATTTCGTGGGGAAGTCGATCCAGTGGGCGTGGGTCAACGGGGAATAGGTGGCGGCGGCGGTGGACGCCGACAGGACGGTGGACCCTCCGACCCCGTGCACGCCGGTGTCAAGAGCAGCGTGGGTGCCGACGGCGGCGGTCGCGGTTCCCTTCGGGTCAGAGGTCGCCGGGGAGATGCCGAAAGATTGGCTCATGGTCTCCTCCTAGCGGGCCTGGCCGCGGTAGGTTGTGTTGGCCCCGTCGTCGTCGAGGCGGATGCGGGAAATGGCCTCCTTCTCCCGTTCCTCCCCTGTTGCGTGGGTGAACGGCGGGAAGCTGTACTGCTCCCCGCTGCCCACCAAAAAGGCGCTCCCATAGTTGGTCCCGTCGTTGGAGACCTCCACGGAGAGGTTGCCAGGGCCGTCGTTGACCACGAAGAAGCCTCGGGCCTTGCCCTGGAGGTTGGCATAGAGGTCGACGACTACGGCGGCGCCACCCGCCACAATCGTGCCGTCGAAACTGTAGGGGAGTCCGGTTTTCATGCTTCGGTCCTCCAAGAGAGGCCCCCAGGGGCGTCAACCCCCAGGGGCCACTCGGCTTGTGCTACTGCCCGAGGCAGAAGGAGATGATCATCTCGGCGGCCAACTCGGGGTCGCTAGCGCCCCCCGCCGACGTAACCAACACGTCCAGCTTCGACCCGGCGAGGATGGCCGGGTTGTTGGCCACGTCCGTGCAGGTAGTCCCGCCCGCAATGGTGCAGGTCAAGGCAGTGCCGCCGGCATCATCGCGCAGAGTGATCGCCCAGTTGTCCGCCCCGCCGTTGCCAGGGTCCACGTCCACGACCACGCTCAGGTTGTGAGCCAGGGCCGCCACGGGCACCCGGAACTGGTCCTCGTTGGCCTCCGTGACCGAGAAGGACGCGTTCCCGGTGGCCACGTCGATGGCGCCGATACTCACGTAGTCAACCGTGGCCTGCGGCTCGCTCGGGTCGAAGGCCACGGAGATTATCTGGAGGCAAGTCGTGTCAGCAATCCCGTCAGCAACCACGGCCCCGGTGGCAATCTCGGCCGCCCCGATGGAGTCGTTGGGCAACACGACCTCGGCGTCCCCGGTCCCGTCCGTGGAGATGGTCACTGCGGTCACGGCCCCGGACCCGATGGCCACGGAGGTTGCGGTGGCGGTCCCGAGGTTGAGGGCACCGGCACCTGTCGTGGTCAAGCCCTGGCCAGCAGCAACAAGGAAGAGCCCGGCGTCACTGATCGACCAGTGGACATCGTTCAAGATCAGGGCGTCGGATGCGTCGCCGATGGTGATTGCGTCGGCGTCGGCATTGTCGCCGATCCCGATGGTGTCGCAGGCCGCCGAGTTGCAGATGCTGGCCGAGGTCGCCGTGGTGTTGCCGAAGCTCAGGGCACCGGCGGCCAGGGTGTCGATGCCCTGAGCGGCGGCGACCCTCACCAGTCCGGCGTTCGTCACGTCGAAGTTGGGGGAGTCGATGTAGTTGGTGTACCCCCCTGCACCGGTCGCCAGGATCAGGATCGCTGCCCCGACAGGATCGTTCACGTCGTTGTTGTCGAGCACCAGGAGGGCGTCGGCTGCTTCGTCCACGTCGGAGGCGTTGACGGGCTGCGAGATCAGAAGCCCGTACTGGGCCTCGTCGGCGCCGATTGTGTCCTCGCCGTCGATCGAGATGAACATGGAGGTTGCAGCAGTGTCCGCTCCGGGGTCCGAAGTGATGCCCACGTTCTCGGTGCCAGTGAGAGTCCAGTCGGAGTCCGAGTCAGCAGTGAGGGCGCCCACAACGTCCACGCCGCCGTTGGCGTTGATATTCCCCGTGACAGTCACGAGTCCGGCCCCCAGTACGTTGACGGCGGGGTTGCCGGCGGCGTCGCCAACATTTACGGTGTTGTCGGCGGTCAGGCTCAGGATGCCGTTGCCGGCACCCGCGTTCACGGAGTCGACCAGGAGGGTCAGATCCCCTGCGTCGTTGCCCGACACGCTCCACGTAGAGGAAGCGGCGGGAGTCAGGGTGAGGGCAGCCGACGGAGTGATTGAACCAGATACCAGTCCGGCGGTGCTGAGTACGCCGCCGTCGAGGGTCACAATTGCTGTGCCATCCCCAATATCCACCTGCTCGTCGGCGTTCAGGGCCAACCGCCCCTCGCCGGCGCCTGCGTTGATGGAGTCGATGGTCAGCAGGAGGTTGCCGGCATCGGTTCCGGTGAGACTCCATGTCGAGTTACCAGATGCGGTGATCGCCCCGGTGGTGAGTATGACGTTGTTCGGGCCGGCGTTGAGGGCGTTCACGATGTCGGCGTCCGACGCGTCGACCGCGTCGATGATGCCTCCGGCCTGGTCATCGGTGATGAGTATCCCGTCGGGGACCACCCCCGCCGTGTTCTCTGCGTTATGCAGACTCAACAGTACCTCACACGATCCGGCGCCGGCGGTTGCGGTGGCGTTGCACTGGATGTACTGCCCGAACAGGTCGCCGTCGGCGTCGTTGGCAATCATCTCGATTCCGAGGCCGTAGATGTTCTCGCCGGCCGCGGTCCCGTTGTTCATGGTCGCCGTGATGGTCTGGCCAATGGCGTCGTTGGTGATGCTGGCGAAGTCAATATCCAGGGCTCCGTCAGTGTTGGTGTGGGCCGTGGTTGCGGCGTCGATCCAGACCTTCTCTGCGGCCCCCAGGAGGAAGGTATTGCCCCCGGCGAAGAGCATGTCGCCGTTGGTGTTGAGGGTGAAGAAGGTGGCGCCGGTGTACTTGTGCTTGAGGGTCATGGTCCCCAAGGTGCCCGACTGCGTCGACGTGATCGTTGCGTTCGGGATGTCGGTGTAGTTACGGGTGGACGCACTGGCGAACGTGGTGAACGCCAACACGGCCATGACGGTGAGTGCAAGCAGGATGGTCCTTCTCATGGTGTCTGTGTCTCCTTTGTCTTGGTCGTGTTTCCGACCCATGGTTCTCGCAGTTCATTCAGGTCCCGTGTTACCCTCACCGCCTCCGCCTCAATGACTTGGCGGTAAAAGTAAAGCTTCTTGTATGCCCGTTCGATCTGTTCCTGATCCAGGGGGTATTCCTTCCCCATCTCCTCGATACGCCCCTTGATGGCTCGCGTGAGGTCCGAACCCATCGCCGCCTTGACGCGCCGGACATGCTCGTGGATGCGCCCCCTCCCCTTGACCCTGATCTTATTGGTTCTGAAGGGTGTGTTGCCGACCTCCTCGATGCGCCAACCGAGGCCAACCATCGTGCGGAAGGCCCACTTTATGCCCTCTTCGGTTCCGTCCGGGTCCTCGGAGACGGCCCACCGACGCGTTGACAGTGTCGAGCGTGGGTCAACGGCACCTATCGCCACGTCGATGGTTTTCACTGCGCTGCCACCAATGAGACCCGCCCCGAAGCGTTGCCAGTGAATGGGGCGATTCTGCTTGTCCGCGTCGAAGGCGGCGAAGATGAACTCGGCTATCGGATTGCCGGTGGCGCCAGCCATAAGGAACACGTCCTGCCAACCCCACACCTGCCTACCGATGTTGCGGACCACGGCTGCCCGGCGCTGGGCAATCTTCTGCTTCTCTTCGGGGTCCAAGTCGGTCCGGGCGTCCAGGTCCTTGACGATACCCTTGGCGTCACGCTCCCAGAGCCAGTCGAAGTCGTAGCCGGGATGGAGGGTATGAACCACCGACTGCATCCCGCCCCCGAGTGCCCGAATCGCAATCTCTGAGGGCTCGGCGTAGTCGGCAAACTTGAGGTCTAGGAATCCGATGTAGCGGGGGTTTGCCAGTTCGGTCGTCAGGATCATGCCCACGTCGCGGGGCAGGTACTTGAGCATATCCCGCCGACGCCTGTTTTCTGGCCCGAGGAGGTCGGCCCGTGCCCCAGCCATGAGCATCGACCGCCGGGCGGTGAAGTCCGCCAGTTGCTTGGCGGCGTAGGCGTTGATGGCCCTGCTGTTGGTGTTAGGGAAGCGTGGTCCCGTCAACACCTCGGACACCAACCCCCGCTTGCTGAGGTCGCTGGCCTTGAAGAACCACGTCAGGAACGGGGACGCCACGAGTTGCAGGACCCTGGATGCTCGCACGGCCTGGAGGAGGATCGGCCGGTCGGGATAGTCGAACAGAAACCGCTCGCCCTCAAACTTCCCCTCACGGGCGGCGATCCTGATGCGGCCCTGTTCGTCCAGGGGCCGGGCGTTCTTCATCGGCTCGGACACGGGACGCCAACCGGCCGTCGCGTTCTCGACAGTCATTCCCTCGGTCGTCTTCCGCACAACGACGGTCTGTCCCTTGCGAATGGTGAACTCTGCCGCCGTACCGGGTTCCATCGCGTCCATGAAGTCCAGTGTTTCCGTGGCCTTATCGAGAAACAGGGTCTTCTTGGGGATGTTGTCCCCCATCCTGTAACCCTTGGCCATGGCCGCGTTGACCCGCTTGACGACCTCGGCGGGGACGGAAACGCCCTTTCCAAGGAACCCGGCGGCCCCCTCCATTCCGCCCAGTTCGGCATCGACGAGCGTGCCGTCCGCAACTCCAAGGCGGTCAGCCTCCCGCATGAGCCCGCCGATCTTGGGGTCCGACACCTTGCCGGCCCGGTACTGGCGCTCAAGACGACCGGTCTTGATGTCTCGGAAGATGGTCTCGATGGGGGTCTTGCCGAACGCCACCGATCCTGCCTGGACCCACGATCCATAGTTGCGGATGAGGGTCGGCAGGTTGCGGACGGTGTAGTTCATCTTCATGGTGGCGATGAAGCGGTCCATGAAGCCGAGGAGCCCGGTCTGGCTGTCTACGGCCATGTCCTGCAGAAGCCATGCCCATGAGTGGTCGATGCCTTGCCGAACCGCCGTGATGTCCCGGTAGTCTCCGCTCCGGCGTGCCTCCGCCGGCGTCTCTTCAGGGATGAGGGGGCGTTCGTTGCTGAGTCGGGCAAACTCTTCCCTCAGAATCTTGGACGGCTTCTTGTACCCGCCGATCAGGTCCCCTGCGAGGTCTGCGATTTTCTGGGCGGCAACGGACTCCTCCATGCCGGCGGCTACCAGTTCCTTGACCAGGCGCCCCTTCATGTCGGTTAGGTGCCGGGCGATTGTGACGCCGTCGGCGCCCGGCGGGCCAAGGATGGCTGGCGGAAGCGGGCGCTCGTTGATGATCACTTCGTTGATGAGCGACTGAACGTACTCAGGGATGGTGTCGCCGGTGACGCGGCGAAGTTGGTCCCCGAAGGCGTCGATGATCCGTGCCCGCGCCGCCTTCGCCCCTACGACGCCCGCCATGCGATTGAGCACTTCAGCCTGAACGGCGGCCATGCTTTCCTTATTGGCCTTCACTGTGTCGAGGAGAATAGCGGCGAGGTCGACGGTCTTCCCGCCCCTCAACTCAATGACGAAGTTGGCCGCATCGGGCAGCAAGAGGTCGTCGGCAATCGTTTTGATCCGCTTGATCGCCGCCTTCCTCGCAAGGCCGGCCTTGGTGGCTCGCTGGAGGAAGTCGGCCCGGAATGCCTTGGACCGCAACAGTTGTGGCGACGTGTCCGCAATCGACCCGACCATGATGTTGGCCCAGTCCTGCGCAACCAGACGTTCGGACGGCAACCGGTCCTGCAAGAGGCGCAGTTCGGGTTCCATCGTGTTGAGCACGAGGTCCTTGGGCGACAACAACCCGTCCAGTGCTTCCGCGGCCCTGCCGATGGTCTCCTTGATGACCGGGTGGTCCAGTGCCACCTTGGGCAGATTCCCCGACTGGTACTGATCCCCGAAGTAGTACGCAGCGGCGGCGAGGTCGGGGTCGTTGACGAGACTCGCCGGAACCTTCCCCTCTCGGATGTGCTTGAGGAGGATATGCCTGCCGTCGACCCCGTGCTTCTCTGGCGTCTTGGCGTAGGTCTCCCTGAGAGCGGATATGCGCGGGTGTCCGGCCCTTTGGCCGGTCCTGACCATGTGGATAGTGCCGCCCAGGGGCAGGGATACCTCCCTGGGTGGCGCAAGAGGAACCTCGCCCGGCAGATCGGGCAGTTCGCCGCGAACGTCATCGACGGGGTACAACTCCTCGGGAAGCGGGGCGTCATCAATGGCTGGCGCTTCTGGTGTGGCCTCGGCCTGTTGCCTCTCCCGCCACATGCGCTCGGTCTCGGCGCGAACGGCGGCCTCCATTGCTGGATCGGCGGCGTCGGGGTCGAAATCAACCACCTCTGCCTTGCGCGCCGGCCGCTCGGCTGGCTTGACGGTGTCGATGGCGTCGGTCGGCGAACCCGGTGGGCGCCCGATCTTTTCTGGTAGCACCAAGTATGATTGAAACCCGCTCTCATAGGTATCGCTTACTCTTGCAACGCCATAGCCGTTACGTCGCATGTATTCCAAAAGCGCGGTTGAATGTTCATGTCCGAATCCGGGTGGCCCATTTTCCCATGGACGATAGATGGCCTCGCGTTCCAAAACGTAGCGCAGATCGTCTGGGATATTGCGCGGATCAGTAAGGTCCAACACTCGACCCCTGACATGCTCCTTCACGACGCGCGGCCACCTGTTGTTGTCATACAGCCGCACATCGCCATCCAGTAGTGCATCTCTTGGTATCGCGGCAGCAGATTCCGCCGGGTTTAGTACTCCGGCTTCATCTACATACGCCAGGCGCTTTCCCTCGGCAATTGCCGCGTCCAGTTGCGACCGCAGTTGCGGTATCGCATCAACTGGTTCGATTCCGAGCCTGTCAGCGAAAGCATCGGCGGTTACCTGTTGAAACCCGCTAGCGTTAGAAAATGTCTTTGCCACTTCAGGATTGTCCGTGAAGTAGAACCTGCTCACCTTTCTTCCGCTGCGATTTGTAACCGATGGGTCAAACCTATCGAATTTCCGCGAAGTCCCGTGCAGTAACTCCGTGGCAGGTTCGGGCGTGTACGCCGCACCGGTACTGACGGGTCCGCCCCGCACTTCGCCAGCAGTCTCAAGCGGCGGCACTTCCGGCGCAAGTGGTTCGGGCCTGATCGCGTCGGCCGGCTTGAACCCCCGGCGCACCTCGGCGGCGAGTCCGCCAACGTCCCCAACGATCTCCTTGGCGATCTCCGACCCGTCCCGGAATATCTGGTTCATCACCAAGGACTCGTCCCCGGATGCCTGCACTAGATTCTGGTCAAGCCAGCGGTCCATGCGGGCCTCGATCTCGGCAGACCGTGACTGCCTGATCCGTGCCTTGACTTCCGGGGGATACTTGGTGTCGATATGCCGGTCTACGATGTCGTCTAGGACGCCCTTGAGACCAGCGGCAACATCGGCCACAACCTTGCGCGGGGCCCGCCGCAGGACTGCCTCTGCCTGCTCGACTCTCTCAAGGAGGGGCAGGAGTTTGGGGTGCAACTTGCCTGCGGCCTTGGCGGCTCGCCACGCCGGGAGCATGAAGAGAGCGAACGTGAAGGGGCGGCTGCTGAGTGTGTCGCCCGGGCTCGTAACAAGTTTGCCGAGGAATACGGCTGCGCCCCCACCGAACGCCTCGCCCGCCTGTGCCCCCTCTTCCCATCGGCCGGCCAGATACTCCCATGTCGGCTTTTTGGTGTCCTCGGTGCTTTGGGCTCCCACCAACTTCGCCGCCACGTCCAGGATTCCGGCACCGTTGTCCCGCATGTCGGTCAGCAGGCGCTCGATGAAGTTGTCTCCCAGTTCGCCGGTCAGCCGCTCCTCGATGTCGGCCTCGTTCATCTTCCATGCGTTCTTAAGACCTTCGGGGATGTCGAAGAAACCGGCGCCCTCTTCCTGCCGCCCGAGTCGCCCGATGTTCGTCACTGCCCCGGCCGCAGCCACGGGCAACCCAAGCGCGGCCTTGCCCATGCGTGCCAGGCTGCCTGGGTCCGTCGAGTGTTTGGCCCACGAGCCAGACTCAATCTCGGGCGGTATGGGCAACTACAGGTCCTCCGTCTCTGCGGATTCTATTGCCGCGAAGTCCCTCTTGAGGGCGTCCTGCAACTCCGCTGGGGCCAGGGAAATGTTCCGCCGCACCTCGATCTCCAGGTTGGCAATCGTCGTGGTGATTGTCGCCAGATTGTCCCGGAGGATGGGGACCGCCGCCCTGGCGTCCTCGATTGCGGCGACCATGGCGGTGTACTGTGGGCTTCCGGCAGGGACGCCTGGTGGAACCTGTGCGTTGGCGGCGGTTAGTGCCTTGTTGAGTTCGCTCTGTAGATCGTTGCGCAGCCGAGCCAACGGTGCGTACTCCTGGGTGTAGACCGTCCTGATGCTCTGAGTAACGTCGTTGCGCTCCATGCGCTCTTGGCCACGGGCGGCGGTGCCAGCCCTGCTCCAGGATGCCCTTGCGCTTATCAGGGCCGCTGAGGCGCGGCGACCCATGGCAAGGATCTCGGCCTCGATCTTCCTGCGTCGAGCGTCCCGCAACAGGTTCTCGGTCTTTGCTCGGGCTGTGGCCAATCCCGCCGACGCCCGAGACGCTTCCGCCTGAGCGGCATTCCTGCCGATGATGCTGGGTTGCCTTGCCTCGATGTCTTTGCCGCGCGTGTTCGCCAATCCCGCCGACGCCCGAGACGCTTCCGTCTGAGCCTCGGTCCTTCCGATGCGCCCCTGCATCGTGGCCCCAATGTCGGTGGTCTGCATCGCAGACTTGTCGCCGGCCATGTACCGCTGATAAGCCAGCGCCCGGTCAGCCTCAGACACAGGCTCCTGGTCTTTCGGGAACATCTTGGCCACCTCAAGCGCAGCCCGCCGCTTGTGACTCCCAAGCAAGTAGTCGTACCCACTCTCGGCGCGGGCCGTCTCTTGCGCCAACCGCATGACCTCGGTACGTTTGGCCGGCATGTCGGCATCCCGCGCCAGTCCGATCACGTCCTCGTAGGTCCTGGCCTGCTTCGCCCGCAGCGACCATGGGTCCTCGCCACCACTCGGCGGCAGATTCATCACCGCGCCTTGGGCCGGGGGAAGGCCCTCGAATGGGTCCCCCCGAGAGGGCCGCAACTCCCTCTGTGGCGCCGCGGCACCTATCGGGGCCTCAACGGCCGCTGGTGGGCCGGGGACAGCTTCAGGAGTGGCCTGCTCGCCGCCACGGGTTATCCCCTGGGCGTATGCTGCGTCGGATTGTTGCCACGCCTCTGCCAACGGAACACCCGCCGCAACCATCCTGTCGATTGTCGCGCCCCGTTCTCCCACTGGTTCAGATGCCAAGGCCACCGCGCTGCTTATGTGTGGACCTGACGGCATCGCCAGACCGCCCGTCTCGGCAAGGAACCGCTTGACGACCTCTGCCATCTTGACGGCCCGCCCGTATCCGCCCGCCTGCTGTGCGTACTTGGTGACGACGGAAGCCTGTGATTCGCCAGCCTTCATGTCGGCGGCCATTCCGCGCAGCAAGGCCATGTCCTGCGGGGGAAGCCGTCGCAGGGCGTCACGATTCAGTGGTGGTTGTGCTGCGATGGCCGGCTGTGCCGGCTGTTCTCCTGCGCCCTGTGGCGGCGGCGCAGGCGGCATTCCTCCGCCACTGCCAGGAGACGGCTGCATCAGTCCCGGTTGTCCTACTGGGGCGGCACCCATCTGGCCCATCATGCCAGGACCGGGTTCGGCAGTCTCGTCACCGCCGCTGCCCACGGCGCCCATGATGGAGTTGACTGCCCCCCCGATACCCTGCACGAGTGCCGGGATAACCCGACTGCTCAAGAGTGAGTTGGCCATGCCGGCAACGGTGCCGATTCGGGCAAGGTCGCGGTCGCCAGGACTGGGCCCCCCTGGAACCTGAGACCTGCCATAGCCGGGCTGAAAGATCGGACGTAGCGGCTTTGCGCGTGCCATCATCTACCCCCAGTTCTCCCGCTCGTAGATTTCCTCGGCCCGCCGCCGTATCCATTGCCGGAGGTACGGGTCTTCCTCTCTGTCGGCGAGGGCGCAGATTTGGTTGTACATTGACCTCTCGTCGGCGTTCCATTTGGAGTTCTCCCCGTCCACAATGCCGCGGAAGGTGGTTTCATAGTCGTCCATCGTCGTCTGGCGTTCCCGGGTCAGGGTTGCGTCGTTGGCAGCCCGCATCTCCTCGTACTGCCCCATCATCGTCTGCGCAGCCTCCTGCGCAGCGTAGCGCCCCTGTTGTGCCCGAATGTCGAAGTCTGCCTGTCCGGCCTTGAAACCAGCCAGAGCGTTCCCGGCGTCCATACCGGCCTGCCGCCCGGCAGCCAACGACGCACCGGAACCCACTGGCGCACGAGAGAGTCCGGCAGCCAGCGACTTTGCGGCCTGCGCACGGATGTTTTGTTCGCCGCCCGCCAGGTTGGCCCTGCCAGAGGCTACCGCTGCGTCCCAGTCGCCTACGGCGGAAAGACTGGACTGCCGGAGACTTTCAGCGGCGGCCGCACGCTGTTGCATCTCCACTTCTTTGCGGCGTCGTTCACTCCCCAGGTCCAGCGCGGAGTTCGCGGTGTTCGGATCTTCCCCTGGTCTTGTGGCGTCGTACTCTGCCATCTCTACACCTCGCCCCCGCACAGATGTTTCTTGCACACGAGTTGAACCCAGAATCCGCCGTACCCGGCGAAGACATCTTCGGCGTCGTAGGCTGGTGGCGCCCCAAGATTCAGCCCGCGTATTGCGTCTCCGAAGCTCCAGCGGACCTCGATCCACTGTTCCTGACCGGCCGTTTCCGGTGCCGCAAGTGCTACGCCGAGTTGGGCCGGGATCTGCGACCTGCTGTTCTCGATACCCACCTCACGACCGGCGTATACGGGTCTGCCCTGTGGACGGTAGCCGTTGCCGTCTGCCCCCGTGTCGGGATAGACCAGCGGAACCTCGAAGGCTATGATGCCATTCGTGAGGCCACCGGTGTGCGGCGAGGTCAACGTAGCCGATAAGTCAATCGCCAGGGCACCCACACTGAAGGCCGAGAACGGGTCGATCTCCAAGTAGGCAACTTCCTGGTACGTGACAAGATCCCCCCGAAGCCCCGCACCAAGCCCAACGCCCACGCAGTGTTTCAGGTTGGCCGAGAGTGCCGCTATTGTCGTAGCGGACGGCGCCAGCGACGAGAAGAAGGCGTAGACGTGATGAATTACAAGGGGATGCACCAGGGGGATGCACCGCCGGTCGCACGTCCTGTCCCTGTTCCCTTGGCCGAGCACGTCTACGTAGGGCAGCCTGTCCACTGTCGCCGCAGTGATGTGTGTCGGCATCCCCCCGAACATTGGAACCATGATCACTTCGTAGGCCGCATCGTGAAGAATGTGCTCTTCTGGACTCTTCCACGCTTTCTCGTCGAACCCACCCCAAAGACGACCATGCACGGCCGTGTCGATGATTCCCAGGTTGGTCTGCACGCCGTCCACCGTGTCTGCTTCTATGTCGGTGTCCTTGACGGGCCGAGTGGTTGTAACCACGGCGGCGTCCTGCTGCATCCGGCCCTCGGGGGCGTTGCGTGGCATCGCGGAGACGCCGAACACGCCATCTCTGAGCGTCAACCTCGTCTTGCACTTGAGACTGATCGTGAGTGACACATAGGCATAGGTGTCCATGTCCGTGGACTGCCTGGCGTCTCCGACCGCCAAGTAGTAGACGGCGTAGCGATCGGCGGCGTGGTTGATCCCTGTGATGACGACCGGATTGCCCGACCTGTAGCTGTCGCTTTGCGATGACGCTGGGTCGATCACTGCCCGCCAGACTTCCTGCTGTGCCATGAGGCGTTCGCTGTTGGTGTCGTCCTCCCACAGCATAGTGGGGCGCTTCCGCAGCAGACGCATGCGCAGGTTGTAGGCTGCCAGTGCGGCAGCCGTGGCGTTCATCTTGCCTTCGTTGGCGTCGATCGCGTCCCGGACGGCGCAAGACTCGTCGCGCTGGTCCCACCCGACAGTGCATTCCTCTATAAGGATCTCTGGGGTTGCGGTGGTGACGTGTCTGTTGACCTCGTCGAAATACTCCTGCATCGGCGGGAACATCACCGGCAGCATCAACTCCTTGGGACCCCCGGCGGCAGCCAGGAATGTTCCTCCAAGGATCGGGATGTTCCAGGTTACCCGGAAGGTGCCGTATCCGTCGGCCATCTGGTCGTATGTAACCTGCCCTGAAAGCGCGTCTCCGGCGTCATGCAACGGGTCGAAGACGTGCTGTTGCGTGAGTTTCAAGCCACGCGCCATGCGCTTTCGGGTGATCTTAGCCATGCCGACCGACCTCCTCTAGGATTGTGGCCGTGACGGTCGGCACCTGCCGAGACAACATCGGGGTATCACCCCAGGGTACTTCGCCTGTCTGCGGCAAAGAGATAAACACCCGGAACCGGCTGTTGCGCGGTAGGGGGATCTCGATGTCGTCGGAGCGAATACAGAGCCCCGAAAGACCGCCGCCGGTCAGAAGCGGACGGAAGTTGTTGATGAGTACCCCACCAAGGGGATTCGTCCTCTGCACGTCGCAACGGGTGTTGACGCGCACCAAAGCCTGGCGGTTGCGTTCCCTCTGTTCGGGGACAAAGGGGTCGTCGATGCTCACCACGACGCCGATGTTTTCTACCCAGTTCCCGGCAGCTCCGACAAAGTCGTTTCCGTAGACGAACCAGGAAGTATCCGTCTGCAACCACACGCACAGGTCGACGAGCAAGGCAGGTTCGTTGATGGCGAACGGGATGGTCCAGATCCACTGGACCGGCAGGCCCGCGGAGCGCAGAGCGATACCCTTGACCCGCTGCACGTTTGCATATGCTGGCGCTGTACCTCCGGCTACCACATCGGCGGCAGTGTTCGACGAGCGCATAAACGGGAGGCGGTAGATGACGGCTGCTGGGTCCGGCGCCGGAGGATACCCGGCCACGATCTGTGACTGAGTGAAGCGGCGGCCGACGTTCCTGTGCGGGATGGAGTTGATGCTCTTCTCCATGTCGTCCAACGCCATGTCAAGACGATTCCCGTCAATGGTGGTCGATTCTCGGAACTGCTCGTCTGTGATCTCGCGCAGGGACATCTACACCTCGAAGATCGTAGTGACGTTGTTGTGGGCACGTCCGGTACGGTTCGAGCACCCCACGATTCCAACGTTGGCTGCACCTCCGGCGTTCGTGACGATCACGCCGGCTGTCTGGGCACCCCGGAAGACGCACCCCACAAAGATCGCCAGCCCGCCAGCAAACACGGACACGTAGTTGTCCGCGGCGCTCAGACGCGCATCTGTGCGTTCAAAGACGCAGCTGCGGAACACCACACGGGCGGCGGCTGCGACAGTGACGATGGGGCTGTCAACGCCGGCGAAGTGAATGCCGTCGAAGACCACATCTGCGGATCCAACCAGCACGCCCGACTTCACCAACGCACGGCCGAACCCTTCAACCAGAAGTCCCGGTGTAGCAACCGAGGGCAGCGTGTGGACGCCCGGGGCCAGGACCACGACGTTGTCACGGGCGGCCTTCTCCGTGAGAGTTTCGCCCGCAAGAGTCAACCCAAGGGCGTCGACTCGCTTGCGAACGTCGTCCCGCTCTGCGTAGTCCTTGACGGGAAGTCTGTCGTTTGTCCTTGGTAGGAGTTCTCGCTTTGGACTCATCTGCCGGTCCTCCGCGGCATTCCAGCCTTTCGGATGACCGCCCTCAACCGCGACACTCGCAAGACCTCGGCGTCGTTCTTGAGATGGCCGTGCAGGAGAAGTCTGACTTCCTCGCCCTGGACGCTATCGGAGATTGCTACCGAATCGAACTCCTCAGAATCAATCAGGTAATCGCCGGCCGCCGTGTCGGTGGAGTCGCCCCACTTTGGACCGTTTTTGAACGTCCGCTTCTTCAACGCCCCCGTGCTGTCTCGGAACCGCGTCCGTATTCCATCGTGGTCGTTGTTCTCCCGGATCGCCCCACTGGCGTGGTCGACCACCTGCCCGCTCATGCCCTTGTAGTCGCTGGCCATGACGAGGTTGAGGAGCCCGTACCGCGGGGCGATGACCCCTGTCCCGCAACCATGGGAGACGGCGTCGATGAAGACACTCCGCAACCGAATCTGGGAGTTGGCAAGCCTCAGCGCCTCGGTCTCGATGGCGTGGTCAACACACTGGCCAGACCGGGCGACCCGAGCAAGAGGTGCCTCGGCCTGTTGCCAGGCGTAGACACTCGGCACCAAACTGTAAGGTATGCCAGAGTGTTCACCTTCGATTGTGGCGGTATCGACCTCGATGCCTGCACTCACCACATCGGCGGAGTTGTTCCTGGCGTACATCGGCAGGTAGATCCACGGTTCAGGGCGCTTCGTGGCCATGTTCATGTGCGGTGACATAAACCCCGTCGAGGAAGCTCCATCCCATCGGATTCTGATCTGGTTGCCGTTGACGGGTGCCAGAACGCCCGCTCGATACAACTGGACCTCCGCAGTCCCAGCCACCGGAGCGCCAATGCCAAACCCAGCAGCACTGGCTATCCGTTCACTCGGGAGAACGGCTGCGACCTCTGCTGGGTTGTCGGCTCGGAGAACCGGAGCCCACCGGTTGTAGTCGAAGGTGAAGATGAAGGTGACGCTGTCTATGTCTGCCCAAGTGAATAGCCCGGGGTTCGGATGGAAGACAAGTCGCACCGGCCATAAGTGACACTTCGCGGGCGCCAACACGCCCGACGGCAACTGCGTCCCCTCCTGAACCGGAATCCACCGTTCGATTCGGATCGCACTCTTCGGTTCAGACACGCTGTGGCCGATGTCGTAGAACTTGCCGGCGAACCTCCGTCTGTCCTCGGCAACGACTGCCGTCCTGTCCAGGGCACCACCACGCCCCATGCGAAGTAGGGCCCACGACCCGACCGTGCGGTCCTCCTCTGCGGGAGATGCCAGAAGACCTCCGTCCAACAGGGTTTCGTCGTCAAGAGTGACGGAGTTGGGGGATGCCACGCACCACAACCCGGACGGCAGAGCGACGAACCACGGGTTCTCAATGCCCTGAGTCGCAGCCACGGTCCCCTGGGCGGCCGCCAACGTCTCGCATGTCCACAAAGCCCAAGCGCCGCCGGAGAGAACCAGGGATATGCGTTGCCGGGGCCACGTTGCCACCAACATCCTGTCCGGCAGCACGTAGGCCAACTGAACCTTGTCATCGGTGGTGTCATGCGCCCACCGCAGTGTCGGCTGCACGTTGGCAAGGTCGGTCAAGCCGCCGGTCTGGTAGTATTGGGTGCGGGGGTCTTCGATTCCCTTGCGCCAGAACTCGCCAATGTCCTTGCTTAGTGGCTCGATTTGGAGTCCGGTGACGGTTCCCCATATCCCGGTGTCGTCTACCCAAGCAAGTCCGTTGTCGATGCGCCCCATTGCGTGTTGAGACAAACACCCGGTCTGTTGCGACACCTGGACCGCCGACCCGACCACCAACTCGCCCCAGGTTCCATCGAAGAACCAAGTGCTTGTACGAGTGCAGATCGTCAGGTTCCCACCCGAATCCCCAAGGGCTGTTATGTGGTCGTCGGTGGGGATGGCATAGAAGTTGTCAGCCAGAACACACGCCGGACGGCCCGGGTCAGAGAACCAGACCACGTTGTCGGCAGCGTAGACCATGCGCCCCTGAATGGAACATGCAGCAACCGACCGGGGGAACTCGGCATCGTTGAGGTAGGCGTAACCGTCGGAGTACTCCCCGTCGGTTGGCCGCAAGTCGATAAGCACCGTCGAGTCCGACTCGCACCGAATGTGTCCGCTGTGGTAGAGGGTCGATTCCCACTGCCGAACCGCAGTCCGCCCAAAGACGGCGGGGACATAGCACCAGAGCCCCAATCCTGGCGACCCAAAGACCACGGTGTCATTGAACTGTACAAACCAGCAGGGCTTGTCGTTGCCGGCCGTGATGTACGCTTCAAAGTCCCAGTCCTTGTCCGTCTCCCAGACGCCGTGCATGTACTGCGCTTCGCCAGCGGACCTCGACGAGTTGGGGACCAGCAACTCCTCCCATGTCGTGCCGGCCGTCACGTCCCTGACATGCACCAACACGGCCCGCGTGAACCTGCCGCGTCGGTAGTCGTCGGCACTGGCATTGAACAGGTTGCCGGTGTGGACGTTGACAGCGAACACCATCAGGATTTGTTCGTGTCCGAAGTCCGTGACGATCTCCTTGCTGCCAAGGTGAACCATGTTAGTCAGGTCTGAACGCAGGAGGGTAGAGTCGAACTGCGACTCTTGGCCGAGCCCGGGTCGGACAATCCAGGCACCGTCACGCCGAAAATAGTTGACGATGATGGGTCCGCCGCCCGGCATGTCCACGTTCATGCCGGTCGGAAGGATGTCTACCATCTGGCCAGTCGTCGCCATCCTACCTCACAAACCTCCGCCTTCCTCGAGCCTCTCTGGCGGCGCCGCGGGCAAAGAAGGTAGCCAGGTCTCGGCCCCTGCGTGCCAGTTGGCGCTCCGACCACTCGTTGACCGCCCCGTCTCGCAGTTCGTACTCGGACATTGCGAGGAGGGCGATGATGTCGTGGTAGGGGATGAGGTCGTCGATCCACTCGTTGTCGCCAGTGGTCGTCTGCGTCCAGTCAACAAGGGACTGCGGCACGTACTCAAGCCGCACCGTCCCAGTGATCTCCCCTGAGAAGTAGAGGGTTGTCCCCGCTCGAAAGTAGTACCCGCGCCTGTCCCTAGTCCCCACCCGCAGTTCCTCGCGGTTCGATGCGCCCCTGATGTAGTGGAGGACGTTTGACGTGCCGTCGAGAACTGCGACCTTGAGGAGACTATGGAGGCGCGGGGTAGCGGCCAGCACGCCCGAACCCATGAGAATCGGAGCGGCCGTAGTCAGATCAATGCTGCCAGCCCCGGAGACGGAGAAGTCGGCGCTCGCCCAGAAGTAGTAGGGGTCGTAGGTAGATACGAGGTCTCTGAACTGATCGTACCCCCGCTCCAACATCCCCGGAACGTCTGTCGTCTCGTCTACCCAGGTCGGGTCGGCCTCATCCATGTACTTGCGGAAGAGGGCGGCCACATGTTCGACGTAGGTGAGTGCCATCACATCACCCCCGCTTCCATTGGCATCCCTGCGGCTGGCATCATCGGCCCACCGTCCGGCACGGGTTCAGGCATAGCGTTGGCTATGGGGTTTGACGGCGCAGGAGGTGGTACACCCGTAGATCCCCCCGGTACAGCCTGTTGCTTAGACATCACCGCCTGTATCCCGGCATTCTTGATCGCCACGATTTGTTGGTAGGTTGCAGCGATATGATCTTGAAGTTCTTGCGGAAGTTCATAGAACACGAGATCCCGCATGAACTCGTAGAACACATCATCGAAGGCGCCGATGTCATCGCTCTTGAAGAATTCGATCTCATAGCCGTGCTTGGCGAGCTCAAGCATCTCCTGGGCGTGCCGACGGGCCTTGATCTTGGCGAGGTCGCTGCGGTTTGAGACCCGGAATGCCAACGCTTCGCGTGCGTCCTGCGGGTCCAGCAGTTGGGCCGCCGCCAACTCCATGACTTCCCGCCGCCGGTCCTCGATGTGAGACCGGAAGAGGGTAGACGTGTCGAAACTGATCTCTGGGACCGGCCCCATGTTTGTGGCCTGCAACGTCTTCCACGCCCATTCCCCGGTGTCGTCCATCATCTGAGCCATGCGGGGCCTGGTGTAGTGTCGCTTCATCAGCGACAAGGCCGCCTTGAGGGTTCCTCGCAACATGGCGGCGATACTGGCCTCCACTCTAGCAAGGCCCATCTGGTCGCCCGACTGGAGGGTCTTTGCGTGGATTGCCGACTTGACCCCGGTGGCAGTATCGCCCTTGGACCCCGGGTGGATACCGCAGGCGTCGTCGATCTCCTCCTGGAGGCGCTGGAGGTTGAGGTAGACGGCATGCGGGAGAGCTACGCCATCCATGACCGAAGGCTTGAACCCCGAACTGGCCTTGTAGCGGACCCTCTCCCCGGCCCCCTGCGTGAACGCGTCGGCGTCCAGGGCACACTCGTCTGGCTCCAGTATGACCGGGTCGGCCATGAGGTCGGTGCCGTCGAGGATCTGATTCCACGCTCGGTTGTAGGCGTTCTGTGGGTCCATGGCGAAGTGGACCATCCCGAAGCCCCAGAACCGTTTGCCGATGACGTTGCTGCGGGCTACCTGGACGGGGAACGCATCACGGTCGAACTCGCCCGACCACAGGACGACCTCCTTGCCGTTGTCGCCGCCGAGGATGATTGCGTGTTGGCCGGACCGCCAGTACACGTCCAACATCTCAAGGTGGTCCTCTGGCTCATCATCTCCCGTCACCGGATTGGCCGCCTTGATTGCCTTCCGTGCCTCGGGGTCCTTGTCGTAACAGTCAAGTAGGTCTCCCTTGGCAACGAGGGTGCGCACGGCAACCCACCACGCCTCGGAGAACTTCCGTATTCCCTTTGGCACGATGAGATCGAAGGGAGACACGATGTCGGTCTTGACCTCGTCGTCGGCCGGGTCATAGTAGGTGTGTTGGGCCACCGTGCCTATCGGAACCAGGAACGGGAACGCCTCCTCGTTGAACGTCTCCTCGATGAGGGCCGTGGTCCAGTAGTACCGGGCCAACTCTGACGCCAGTTGCGCCTTGGTGATGTCGTCGTTTGAGTCTGACGCCGGCAATGCGGCCACCGCCGGGAGAGTCACGAGTAGACGGGCATGGGCCTGATTGACGTTCGACTGTAGCCGGTTGAAGACCAGCATCCCACGCTTGATGTCGTCCCGCGGAGCGAGTAGACCGGCCTCCTTGTCGAGGTCTTCAAACTGTTCGCTGGCGACATACTCGAGTTCGGTTGTCCAGTCCTCCTCGAGACTGGCCTTGGCTTGCCTCGCCGCCGCCAACTGATCGGACCATCCGTTGGGGAGTTTCCACTTCATTCGTAGATGCTCCCGCCCGACGGTTGCTGTTGAGCGGCCATAACCTGAGCAGAATCAGCGCCCTGCCCGCTACGCATCTTGCGCAGTATTTCGAGCTGCGATCCCGCCCCACTCGCCTGAGTGGCCAACGTGCCCGCCACAGAACCCTGCCCGCGCCGCTGGGGGTCCATGACCATGCCGACGCCCTTGCCGACTATGGTGCCAACGCCCTGGCCGATCATGCTGCCAACCGGACCGAAAATAGATCCGATCGCACCGCCCACCGCTGGCGCCACTGTCTCCATGGTGCCGGCCTTGTCTGCGTTGGATGCTTGTAGCCGCTGTTGCATCAAGTCGGCTGCGGCTAACCGCAGTTGCTCGTCACGACCATCATCTGGGCCCATCTTCTGCCTCCGATGTTGGGGTCGGGGGGCTCGGGCGTTTCCACCCGAGCCCCCACCCCTAGCCCGCTAGGCTCAGCTTCCGGCGGTGGCGCCCGTGAAGTTGATGCCCGTGATGATTCCCTGCCGGTTTGGCTTGCGGCAGGCGATCTGGTAGTACCAGCGCAGGTAACCCTCCAGGGCGTCCTGGTTGGCCACGGCCCGCAGGGGCTTGCCGTCCAGGTCCATGAAGTCGGGCTCCTGCAGCTCGTAGAATCCCCAAGGGTCCATCTCCAGGAAGACCAGGCAACCCATGGGACAGTCCGGGTCGGTCGTGATCGGCGCACCGCCCACGGTCAGGGTGTTGTCGTCGAAGGGGATGGCGTCCCCGCCGCCCAGGCGCTTCCGGGGGTCGAGGGAGTAGGCGGCCCCACCGGCGGTGAGAACGTCCACGTACTCCTCGATGAGGTCGGGGTGAGCGATCACGTCGTCGAACTTCGGCGTCACCCGAGCGCGGACCTTCTTGAGGGCCTTGATCGAGTGGAGCCGCCCCGGCTGCAACGCCTCTCGGTCGTGATTGCCGGTCCTGGAATGGGTCAGGCACATGGACTGCATGGCCGTGCGCCCCGTGGCCGTGGTGCGGTCAACGGTGAACAGGGTAGGCAGTCCGAGGTTCCCGAAGATGCCGATGGGCTGGCGGGTCGTGGCGTTCGCCATGAAGTTGGCGTCATCGCCGGCCACGTCTACGTTACCTTCGCCGGCGTCGTTCACGACCACGCCGATGGCGTAGCCGGTTGACCCGGCGCCCAAGGCGGCGACAGAGGTGTCCTCTGCGTCACCGAGGGTCAGGAGATGCCCGGCGGTGTCGACGGCCGTTACCTGCGCTGCGCTCACCAGAGCGTAGGTGTCCATGCGGATGAGGTTCACGTCGAGGTCGATGTCGGCCAGGGTGTACCCGATGAGGGTATTGGCCTTGTCGATGTCCCCGGTGAACTCCCAGGTGGAAGCCCCGCCCTTGGCCTCGTGCTCGTTGAGCCAGCCGAGGAAGGTGCCGCCCGCGTAGAGGGCCTGCCCCGCGTTGAACAGGGTGTCCTCCTTCAGACGCTCCATCTCTTCCGTGATCCCGTCGATCAGGGCGTCGGCGTCCCCCTTCTTGGCGGAGGCGATGGCAGGACCGCTGATCTGGAACCGACCGTACAGGTAGGCCGAGGTCAGCACGTACTGGTCATACGCCTGCTGCCCGGCGGTCGGGAGGTTGGTGCCGCTGTTGCCGTCGGCCTCGCCGCGGAACCCGACGCCCGTGTTGCGCCCGACGTGCAGTCGGACGATGGCCTGCCCGCCGGACCAATGGACCGGGGACTTCTTGAACTTCTTGAGGACGAACGTGGACTCGCCGAGTTCACGCTGGAGTGGGCCGAGGTAGTCGTTGTAGAGTACATCGGCCAGTGAGGTTGTGCTAGCTGCCATGGTACGGGTCTCCTGCTGTTTCGGCAGTCGATTCCCGCACCACTATCGGCAAAGGAACCGCTACCGGCGGCCGAACATCCCAAGCAGTCCGCCCCGCTTCTTGAGGGCTTCTCCTGCTGCCCGGACGTTATTGGCCTGCACGTTGTTGGTCACGCCGCTGCCGCCGCCCCCTCCGATCCCGCGCGGCCTCGGGGGAGCTGCAGGAGCCGCAGGCGCCTCTGGTGCGCTCTGCTCTGCTGCCGAGGGCTGAACGGGAACTTGTGGGGCCACCGCTGCGGCCACTTCCTGCGACGCCGCTATCTGGGCCTCCTCGGCTCGGGTGAACCCGCGCCGCTGGATTCCAAGTGTGGCGTCATACAGCCTCTTCGCCTCTGTCATGTTGTCGGCGTGTTTGTGCTGGATGTAGGAGAGCATGGTCTGGCCGGCCAGGAACTGCTGCTCCTGGTCTCCGTACTCAGGAAGCATGTTGGACAGTTCTGTCTGAATACGGTCTGCCAGATACCTGCGCTCCACACCGCGGGCGTACTCGTGCGCTTCCCGAACAGCCTTCTGCCAGGGCTGCTCGGCGGGTTGCCCCGGCTGCCCCTGTGCGTACTGCTGCTGCTGCTGCTGCTGCGCCCCGGGTACACCAAGCACCTCGTCAAGGAGGTCATCCCCACCACTGCCGCCCTCATACTGATCTGGTCGAGGCTGCGTCGGAGACTGTTGCCGCACGGCTTGCCAGGCACGAAGTTCCGCCTTAGCTTCAAGAAGCTCGCGGTCCCTCTGCGCCATCTGTTCCCGCAACGACTTGCGCTCTGCTGCTACGCGTGCGAACTCCTGATACGGAACGTGGTCCTTGCCGCGGCCACCCGTGGGTTGCTGCGGCTTGGCTGGGGCCACAGGGGGAGGCGACTGACCAGGAGGCGCGGCTGCGCCCGTGACGCCGGTCGACGCCGGGGACACGTCGGTGCCGCCAGATTCCTTCTTGCCCTTGTCGTCCTGCCCTGGGGTCGGAGAAGCGGCCGTCCTGGTCGCCCCATCGTCGCCCTTGCCACCACCTCCGGCGTCCTTGGCTGTGGTGTTGTCAGCCGACTCGGTTGAACCCGAAGAAGCCAACTCACCGGCGGCCGACTCGGCAGCGCTGGACCGGGATTCGTCTTTGTCCGAAGTGCCACCACCAACCGGCTCGCCCTCACCCTTGACGCCAACTGCGTCACGCACACTGTTGCGCAGACCCTCTCTCTTGCTGTTGATGTCGTCGCGGATACTCATGCGGTTCATCTCCCTCGGTCCCGGCCACGGAGATTAGGGTCGTCCAGACCTGTCAGCCGTTACCTGCGTTGTGGCCACCGGAAGTTTAGGGTCGTCCAGACCGTGGCCATACATTGCACTACAAGGCTAGATGGGGCGCGGTGCGGTGAGTCAAGAGAAAACTTCAAGCATTCTCACCGCTCCACCCGCACCTGTCTCCGCCTCACTCTCTCCCTCATTGTCCGACTAGGCGACGGGCGCCTGACCGGGTCGTCTGCGAACCGAATCCCCCGGCTGAAGGGCATCTTTGTGGCCTGCTCAAACGCAATCGCTTCCTCAAGCGTCCGCGGTCGTCGCATCGTCGCACGTTGGTTCCGAAGGTGCTCCACGTCGTCCTCGCCAGCACCACTCAACGCCAACGCGAAGATCAGGTCGTCGTGACACCCCGACGCAGCCTCCGGCCTCCCCCTCGCGTTGTACTGGAATGAGTTGATCTGAGCCTGTATCCGAGGGTCCGTAACCTCAAGTCGACCCTTCGACAAGTCACGGTGACACGTCGACAACAACACCGACCGCGTCCCGGATTCTCCCGGCCCCGTGTAGAACCCCATCTTCTCCGTCAACTCCCCCGTCGCATTGTCAAGCGCCTTGCGCCTGTACATGTGCGGATAACCCTTGCGTTTGAAGTAGTTACACACAGCATGACCACAACTGTTCGCCTCAATCACGGCGAAAGCGTTGTACCGACTCCCCAACTCAAACGCCGCCGCAGCGTGTTCGTCCTCCGTCACCCAGTGCTCGATTGCAGCAACCACCACCTGGTTGTTCTTGTTCGTGACATCCCGAATCACCGCCGTCGAAGCATCCTGGTCAGGGTCTCCCGTTCCCGTGTCCACACCCATCGTGTAGATGTGGTAGGGCTGCGGCTCCCGCCAAATCACCGGCTGAAGCCCGGCGGACAGCTTCGCCACCTCAAGCGGGTCAACACCGACCTTCCGTGCCACGGCAGAGAAGTACGGCGACCCCCCAAGGATGAAGGCCAGATGCGGCTCCGCCGGATGCTCCTGGTTGAACGTGTCCCAGTTCCCAAGGCAATCCTCGTGGAGCGTGTGCCACATCCAGTTGATCTTCCGCTCACTCAGACCGTACCGCTCGACATACGCCTCCTCCTCGACATCAAGATCGCACGGAACCCAGTCCCCACTCTCCTCGTCGTCATGCCCAGGTGGCACATCCGACTCCGCTGTCGGGTCCTCAAACCAGGCGAAGAAGATCCGATGGATGCTCTTCCCTACCGACCTGTAGTCCCCCGTCGAGTTCCACAGATGGTACGCCTCGTTCGGCCCCTTGGCCGTCGTCTCCAACACCGTCTGGGTCGACGTGATGTCGCCCGTCGCAAAGATCGCCGCCACCGACTCGTTCAGGTGCGGCCACAACGCCACCTCGGAAGCATGAATGAACTGGTACGTGTCAGACCGCGCCTCGTCCGACCTCGCCGTCGTTACCTCGATGCGACCCCCATGGGCAAACACCAACTGCCGGACGTTGCCCCGCGTCGTCGGAATCTCCGCCCGCAACCACTCCGGTAAGTGCCTGTAAAACGTGGCGTAAATGCGGAATATCTGCTCCGCCGACTTCTTCTTGTGCGCCACCACCAGGACGTTCTTCCGGTGAATCGCCGCCTGCCAGAAGTACACCGCCGCCACAAGCGTCGACACGCCCTCCTTGCGTGCCTTCAACACGAAGATGCGGACATACCGCAACAACGCCGTCAGGAGCTTCTCCTGGGGCGCATTCAACCGCAAAGGGACCAGACGCCCCCGCTTGTCCTTGATGATCAGACACGCCAGAATGAAGGCACGAGCACTGCGCACCCATAGACGCAGCAACTCCTCGTAGTTGTCAGGGGGCGGTGACCTGACTACCGCTTTCGCCTTGCCGCCTGCCAAGCCGCCTCCTCGGACGCCTCGCGTCGTCGCACGGCCTCTCGTTCGTCCCCACGACGTATCCTGTCGGTTGTCCTGTCGGCCTGGAACTTCGCCCCATCAAGACTCGATGACCGCTGAGAAATCCCCCGCTCCCAGTCGTCAAGGCGGTAGACACCGTAGGTGTACGACCTCTCGCCAGCTCGCCTGAACACCCTCCCCACCAGGCGCCCCTCGTACTGTCGCACATGGTACTCCAAGGCCGGACCCGTCTCGACGCAACACCATCCCCGCTCGATTGCAGGCAACTCCCCCTCCGCAATCACCGCCCCCGCCTCAGTACCCACCCTCTTCCTCGTCGCCAGGAACGGGTCCGGCGTACTCTTCCACACCCTCATCGGCGACCCGCTCCTTCGGAGGGGGCGCCAGAGCTATCGTCACCGTCACCTCGCTCGCACGGTTCAACATCTCAGGTAGACGACTCAGAACGTCGCCGGCAGCCTCCCGCTGAGGATCACCACCACCACCACCAAACCCCATGCCAGCGCCACCACCGGGCGCCATAGGTTGTCCCTGTCGCATCAGTTCGCCTCCTGTTCCACAAAGAGAAGAGACCCCTCGCCGTCCGTCCCCCACAACGAGAAGTGGTGGAAGGAATCAGGCGCATCCACCGCCTGAACTATGTGCGGAGTCATGTCGGATGCCCGTAGTCGCCTGTGGAGGCAACGCCCATCAAGCATCTTGAGCACTATGTGCAAGGTGGCGGACGCATCCACTTCCATCTCAGAAGTCCGCCCCGGCGTCGTCCTCTTCCGCATCAGCACCAGCACCAGCAGGGGCGTAGTTCATGTCGCCAGCAGCCGCCCGCACCGCCCGCACCTCCTGATCCAGGAACGCACCAGGACTCATCGGCCTTGCAGAAGAGGTTGTCGCGGGCGGCGAATCAACCGGGATCTCCGGCGGCCCATTCTTGCTCAACATCCCGTGGTGCATCGCCATGGTCTTGGCCACCTGCGCCCGCGTCTCAGGGTCAGCGTATATCTGACCCCGGATCACGTTCTGCCAGTACCAAAGCACCACCTCCTTGTCGCTCGCATCCTCGGGCGGCTGGGGCGTGCAGTTGTCCGTAGCCTGGAACCCACTCGGACTCGGTTGGCGCATCGGAGGGTGTTGCGGAAGGTAGGGTACCCCATCTGGCGACAGACTCGATACCACCGGGTTGCCGTCCTTGTCCTTCGTCACGACCTCCCTCCCGTCTTGTATGAGATGGCGCACAGGCGCACGCTTCGGTTCTCGCCAGTGTCCACCGCCCGGTCTACCCACCAGCAGCCTCCTGTTCGGCCGCCTCCGTGTCGGAACGGCGCAACGCAGCCACAGCCCTGTCCACCTCGTCAGGCGTGTCAGGGGTCGCCTCTATCGGCAACTCCGTGGGCGACATGGGCTTCGTGTGCTCTGTCACCCCGGTCGACAACTTCGCCTCTGTTGGCCCCTTGCAGTAGCGGAGGATGCCCGCCACGTCCCCACTCTGCCACGCACTCACCAAGCGATCCCGTGTCGCCTGAGATGTCCCGGCATGGAGCACGTGGTGGAGCACGCCACCAAAGGCGATGATCTCCCTCGCCCGCCGGATGATGGACTCGGTCGACGTGCGCACAGGCTGCGAGAACAGATCCTTCGCCCTGTTCACCACGGCCATGGACGCGATGTGCCGAGGATCACGCAAGGGCGCCCCATGTGTCCGCCGCCTTGCATGGGTGATGTGGTTGAGGATGATCATCAGCGTGCCCTCAAGCGCAGAAGGCTCGCTCTTGGCGTACCGCTTCTCCACTGTCCATGCCACCAGGGCATCCAGGGCATACGTCGTCTGCAACATGAGGTTGGACAACGCCTCCTCGATGGCCATGTGGTGGCGGACGATCTTGCTGGTACGGCGCGGACGCCCGCCCGCCTCATCCTTCGGGGTGATGATTGTTGGACTGGACTTGCGCGGCTCTGCCGCATCCCCGACGTTCACCGGGGTGCCTTCGGAATCCGGTACACCTTGACGCCGTTGAGGGTGCGGCACTTCGCACACCACCACGACAGTTCCTTGCTGTCGGTGTAGAGGACCGGCTTCACGTCGTAGGCGCCGTCCTTGACTCTGGCACCGCAGTTGTTGCACCGGTCAGGCTTCGAGTGCTTCGCGACCTTGACGTGGGTGGGGAGTTCGACGGGGGGCTCCACGGGATCGGGCACGAAGACGGGCACCCGCCTCGGGTTGGGACGCACCGACATCTCCAGTGCTGCAGGGATCGCCGGCTCTGCGCCAACGCCCGGCACCAACTGCTCGGGGATGTCCTTCTTTGTGGTTGCCCGCCTCTTCCTTAGTGTTCCCATCGCGTATCTCCTCATTGCCATACATGACACTACATCTAAGGCTTGAGGGGGCGCGGCTGGTGCTGTCAAGGGATTTGTCTGTGGGGGAGGGACCTCTGGGCCACCACTGGGGATCTCGGGTTCTAGTGGGCGGCGGGATGGCTTAGTCGGTCGGCCGGGCGGGAGCCGGGGCGTCAGGGCGTCAGGGCGTCAGGGCGTCTCCGGGCCCCGTCCTAAGGAACCAGAATGCCAGGCCGGCGACCATGAAAGCTGCGGCGGCTGCGGCGGCTGGGGTGGGCGTTGGGGGTTTGGCGGTCATGTTGGCTCCTCTTCGTCCTTCGCCTTCCCAGCCGCCGGGCCGGTCCGCAGTGGGCAGTCCGACGGGGCGCCGCGTGGTCCGCACAGGAGGCCCCTCTTCTCGGCCTTGCACTCGCCCATGGCTGGGCAAGGCATGGGGATTAGGCCGGGGATGCAGGCCATACATCCTGCGTTCAGGTCCGCATCGACGGCGAGGGACGGGTATCTGCGCTCTACCTCGTCACGGTCTGCCTGGCGGGCCAGTCCGAAGAGGGGGTTCGGCCCCATCGGCAGGCTTGCGGCGACGCTGTGGGCCGCTCCACCCTCGAGGTCGCCGGCGGGCCAGTGGGCGAGCTCGGACGTGTGGGTGAGGTGGCGGGCCTTGGCTGGTGTGTGGGTGCTCATGGGTCTCGCTCCTCCTCCTCGGGCCCCGGGGGCATCCTGGGGGCAGCCTGGGGGCAGCCTGGGCCCGGCGAGGGGCATGACCGGGCCGAGCAAGGCAAGCATGGCACAACGGGCCCGGTGCGTCAAGGGGCGGTTCGGGCCCATGGGACGGGCAAGCCAGGGGCGGTCGCCGGGGGATGTGGAGGAAATTTCTTGACAAGCACGGCGGGCCATGCCAGCATTGTCTCCATGTACCGTCACGGCCCAGATTCCCCCCCCCTCCGAACCCCCAGAATCGGGCCCACTGCAAGGGCCATGCCAGGGCATTCGGCAAAGTCACACATATACTGCGCGTTTTTACACTACGGGTGGAAAAGTTGCGCGTCGGGAAGTCCGCGCCATGCAAGGGGCCCCGGGTATTTTCGTCGATTTCCTTGACAGAGGCCGTTTGTGCCCCGTGATCAACGCGTCGTTGCTTCGCCGAAACGGCTTGCGGCATTCGAGCAGTGGCCTAAAGGCCCTTTGAGGGCGTAGCGTCTCCCCTCCTTGGTTCTCCCCTCCTCTCTCTCTCTCTCTCTCTCTCTGTGTGTGTGCCTCTGTGTCTCTGTGTGTGCCTCTGTGTCTCTGTGTGTGCCTCTGTGTCTCTGTGTGTGCCTCTGTGTCTCTGTGTGTGCCTGTGTGT
>Ga0180732_1000631_pt1 | contig 27746 bp, 70 predicted proteins | sample KR11_01MetaG_FD_148674 | JGI IMG/M metagenome (GOLD analysis project Ga0180732, IMG submission 148674) | Groundwater microbial communities from the Olkiluoto Island deep subsurface site, Finland - KR11_0.1 MetaG | ecosystem: Environmental > Aquatic > Deep subsurface > Groundwater | place... | reverse complement strand
ACCCGGAATACTTCGTATATATTCCGTTACCATTCGTTGGGGGTGATTAATGTACTCTTCCCCATCCCGCCTAAGCTGATTACAATGTACGAATCTCGCCAACAATTCTGCTTGTTTGATTTTATCTAACATGTTTTTCTCCAATCCAAAATCCATAATTACTCCTTTGCTACTTCAAGCCTATTTTTAAAACAAATAAATATATAATGAGAACCGTGTTCTATAACCCTTACTCGACAGGAATCATTTATTTCGTATGAACTTTCATTTATACTCTCGACAACTCCAAGCAAATCCTTGTATACCATCCCATAATCCCATGGTCTAACGAGACGGACGATACTACCGACTCTCATAATCAAATACCTTTATAACCAGAACCTGTTAAAAGAACCACAACAGTTCCCAGCAATGTTAGTTTGTTATACCCAGCCATCGCCGCTGCTCCACCCGGCTCAACATACAACCCCTGCATTGCAAGGCCAGTTCTTGCTAACATAATTTCTTTATCAGTAACAGTAATGATGAGATGGGCAACCTTCTTTACAAGATAATCCACCGACATATCCGGGCATGCAATCGCGCTAGCTATTGTAGTTGCTGGGTTGTCGGATCTTACACCAATAATTTTGGGCAGTGTGCGTATTATTCCGATAGCATATAAATCCGAAAATGCTTTATATATTGCATACAGTAATGTTCCATTACCTATTTGTATAATGATATACTCTGGCACATTCCAATCGAGTTGGTTTGCAATCTCGAACCCGATTGACTTTGTCCCCTCGATTCTAATACCATAATCGCCAGCGAGTTGACTGTCGGGATGTGACAGACTATACTGTTCCGCAGCGAACATTGCATCGGTATAACTCCCACCAATGGGAATGATTGTTGCACCACACATTTTCATATGTGTTATCTTGGTACTATCTTTATCATTATATATATCTTCGGGTATGAATACCCTACATTTCATTCCGGCATAAGCCGCATATGCTGCGAGCGAAGAACCCATATTCCCAGTTGATGCTACAACGATTTCGTCCTTGCCCTGTGCCAGTGTGATCTCAAGCGCACTCCCACGGTCTTTAAACGAACCAGTAGGATTGACGTACTCGCATTTAAACAATAGGTTGGGTATTAACCTACTGGGTATCAATGGCGTTCCGCCCTCGCCCATCGTGATGATCTTTGTATTCTGGTAGTTGATGGGCATGAAGTCACGATACTTCCAATGAGAGATCGGCTCATTTATATGCCTGAAGAAATCTTTCCCATATTTATATTGAAGATCGTATACATTCCCACACTTTGGACAACGCGGGATTTTTGCTTCCACCACAACCACGTCACATTTTTCACAACAGTATCTCATAATCATCCCTCCTGGATGATTTTTATTTTCATATCGTCTTTGACCAACATATCCTGCAGCTCAAAAAATTCATAATGTATATCATTGATTTCTACATGTGCTTCTTTTCCAAAATCAAAACCATAATAGAAACCATAGTCCATACAGAACTTTATTACTGTCTCAGAAACAGGCTTGTTGGAACGAATGTCTATAAATGGTATTGTTATCTCAGTCATTTACCGGTTCCAGATACATTAGCACATAGTCATCGAGCAATGGATCTCTCATGATTTGTATATTTATAGATCCAGTAGGTATGTTTACTTCAGACATTGTTCTGAATAAAAGTTTTCTCATTATATATTTCATGTCTCCTCCATCTCTTGAATCAAGTCTCCAATCATCTGGGCAGTCTCATGTGCCGGAGCATTAAAATTCATTATACTACTTCTCATGCTGTACAGTCTTGTTAGTATTTCATAATATGCTAATACCATATTTCTTCACCTCTTCTTTTTCACATATGGGGATAAGTCCCCCTCTTCGTTTCGATAGGCCGATAAAGAATTTACAGTGCGGGCTACAGTATACCTTGTGAGTTCTTGTATTTAACCAGTTGTAACCGAAACAATACGGTTTAACAAACTCTTTGTAATCCATAATCCTCATATAAAAATGGGACAGTATATTGATATGTCCCTCTGGTATAATATTACAATCGGGTTAGCAATAATATCTATAAGGCACCCGACTTTTTGTTCACCATTTGGAAACGGATAACAGTCATCCAGTGAGATCATATCACAACAGTCGTGCATCTCCGCAGTATAACTATCCATCCTACAAAATACTCTTTGCATAATCTCATCCTTCATCAATCTATTAAATCATCAAGATCGATTGTGTCACAATTTTCGGTGGAAATCATTATTGTGTTTGTGATCGCTACAACATCTCCACAAAAATAGACGTAATACTTTCCACCTTTTTGTTTTATTTCTACTGTTTCACTCATTTTTTCACCTCAATATAAATCTTCTACTTCATAATTTTAATGATATATTATCCCTTTATATAATCATTCTTAATATATTCGATAATATTCATCCCACTTGGTAAATATTTTACAACCAATATATGTGTATTGGGTTCTTTCTCCAATACTATATGACGTTCTCCTGCCAAAATAGTAATAGATTCCCCACCAACCAATATATCACAGCTTGTTTCGGAAGATACTTCTACTGCTCCAGATATCACATATATAATTTGCTCGATATGTTTATGCTTATGCCAACCTTCACAATCAATATAGTTTTCCGAAACCATTATACGAAGATCAGTATTGTTGAAATATTTTTTAGCATTTCTAATTTCAGGTATGATTTTTTCCATAAACTCTTCCCTTGCATCTTTCTTCATATTCTTTACGATAGTATGTTACAAAATGATTTTCTCTACAGTCATCATAATGACGGGAAAATTCCTTAGTAGAGAATTCATTTTTACAGTAATTACATTTCATAATGTCCACCGCGGGTTTCGTACCAGCACATGATACTTAATAGCTCATGAGATCCCCGCAGGTATTCTTCGGGATATTTATTCTTTCCTTTTACATACTGGGCATACGGGAGTTATGAGTTCCGAGTACATGACTCCACATACCTTACAGATTCGTATCCCCATCGGGTCTTCGTGTGAGTTCATATTTAAATCACCTCGATATATTTTAATTTCTTTCCATGGTTTGCGTGGAAACAACTACTGACTGTAACATTCCCGGTATTCAGATTTACCTGAACGTGTTCGAAAAGTTGAACGTTGGGCATCATTGATTCAGTAGAAATCATTTTAGATTTCTTTGACCTGCGCACACAACTATTCTTTGATAGACGATTTGTTTCGTCACCGGGAAGATTGCACTTGCCTTCTCTCCTGGCTTTATGGTGTGCCTTCATATCACATGAGTAACAGTAGGGGACTACTTCATCTTTATTTTCGCCAAGATATCCTTTCAAATGATGGTCTCGGACTATCTTTTCTTCGCCGCATTTTTGACATATTCCGTTTCGTTTCATTTTATTCTCTTTGCTGTTATTTTCCTTTTATGCTCTTTTCGTTCCATAACATATTTCTCTATTGGGTATGCGATAATACATGGAATCAAGCAGGCAATAAAATAGCTTATCCATAGTTCATATCCCCACCATTCCCGCAACACAATATAAATTGGAGTGGAGCTGGGAGCAAACCAAATAAATATATGTATTAATATTTTTTTAATTCTATCTTTATCCATAATATTCACCTACATTCAAGCGGGTACTTCGAGTGAAAACAATTATTGATCTCGTTCTCAGATGTACCACATGTAAATCTTTCATCACATATAATACATACTGTTTCTCTTACTGTTTTATAATCCATATTATCCCTCTAATATTTCCATTGCCTCATCGCGATAGGCATCCATTACATATGCGATACCCGAAACCTTTGCGGCTTCCTCAGTAAGAGCCATAACATCTCTTCGGGTTAACACTGAAAGATTAAATTTTCTCGAGCCAGCCATCAACTGTTGAAGGCCAGTCTTAAATTTTCCCACATAGGTATAAATCCCCAATGCACCCAGCGGAAGATTCTTCATTTCACTACCGAATTTTGCGGCGAGCTCTTCATAGCATACAAATATCTCTTCGGGCTTATCACCGAATTCACCCACTGTTCGCGGCAGGTCATTATATTCTAACCACTTGCCGATGTTCTTGCCTACGAAGCCGGGTATCATTAACGCTCTGCCCATAGACACAGACTTAAAATGCGGCGCACCCATTGCCAATGCTTTGTACACACCATCCTCACTTGAAAACCCGCCAGCTATTGCGAGGTCGGGTACTCTTATTCCATTACCACTTAGCTTCTCAGCGAACTCATATGCTAAAGATTGCAAATAGAAAGTAGGGATTCCCCATTCGTTCATCATTGGAAGAGGACTCATTCCAGTACCGCCTCCTGCTCCATCAATAGTAATGAGATCAAGCTTTGCTTCGGCACCATACTTGATTGCCATCGCGAGATCTTTCATTGAGTATGCACCTGTTTTTAATGTTACTCTTTTGAAACCAATGTCTCTGAGGCGATCTATTTCAGTAAGGAATCCTTCTTTGGTTATAAAACCAACCCTTGAATGTCTTTCAAATTCTTTAATACCACCACTTCGAAATATGGTTTGGACCATTGGATCTTCTGGGTCCGGTATAACAACATACCCTTTATGTTTCATTGAGATAGCTTTCTCAAGAGTATGCAACATAACTTCGCCACCAATACATTTGGCTCCTTGACCCCATTTCAATTCGATTGTATCAAGATTATGTTTCTCTGATACATACTCGGCTACACCCAATCGGGTATCTTCCACGTTCATCTGGACACGAATCTCTCCGAGACCAGTGTGGTATTTTTTATATGAATTGATGCGCCTGTCGAGTTCCGGGGAATAGATTATCTTCCCACTACCATTTAGTTTGACATCTGGATCCATGCCACCAACGTTTTCACCAACCACTATACTGATACCTGAGATGGCGGCGCCTGCTGCAAAATGCTCCCAGTTCTTCTTTGCAATTTCAGTTGAACCAATTGCTCCAGTAAAGATTGGCACACTCATCTTGACCTTATGTTTGTAACCATACGACACTTCAGTATTGACATTATTAAAGATAGCTGTATCTGAACATGCTTCAACTCCTTCGGGTAGACCTTCGGCACCCACCGCGTGTCCCTGGATATTGAGATGACTATAGTCAAGTGGATATTTTTTATCCGAGCCTGATGTTATTGCACCAAAACCTTTTGGGTAGAGAACTTCTCTTCCTCTGAATGAGGATTTGAATATTTCACAGTTGCCGCGGCAAGAATCAATACATCTTGAGCATAATCCAGACGACGGAACCACTGTCTCGGATCTATTATATGTTCCGTTTGCTTCATTGCTATTTGGTGTTCTCAAGTTCATACTCGATCCCTCTTGCGTTTTATATACTCTGTATATATCTTTGCAGACGTGATCTTATCTGACTGCATCCCGTAGCCCGTTCTTGCTATATCCCTTGCACATTGTGCGCAGGCAGTAATGTCCTTACAGAATCGACACAGTATCGATCCCCTATCCAACCACAATCGATCCTTCCATTTACTGCAGCTCGGATCCTGACTTGTAATTGTGCACCTTTCCGGGCACTCTGTGCAAGTTGTTACCTGTCCCTTCAGTAACATAACCCTCCTTTATTCATCTATTCTCATGTCCCAAAATAGTAATCCGCATGCAATAACCACAATAGCTGTCATAGTTGATGATGCTATAAACCCCGTAACAAAAATAATAATACCCATTATAATCATTATGGTTCCTAATACCATATCCACAAAGCTCATTTTATTCATCTCCTTATTTGGTTAAATATCCTGCCAATATTAACAATGGAACCCAGAATATTGCCCCAATTACTGCCAGAATAACAAATGAAATCATTGCCATTGCTATGAATGATTCCAACAATATTTCTTTTGCATTCATAAGTTATTCTTCTTCTTCTAAATCACATTCGAGTGGTATTGTTTTCACAATCCCATACTTCTTGATCGCAGATATTTCCGTGTCGCAACCATGTAGGGGACACTCCCCGCACTTAGTTAATATTTTTCGCGCCATAAGATTTCTCCATCCTTCTCTGGACATTCAACTCTGCTTTTTTTAGACGCATCGCAAGCGGGGGCATTGGTTTTCTCCACTTATACATTGGAACTTTAGGAAGTTCCGACCATATCTTTTTTTCAATTGACATAATTTCACCTCATAATTCTTTTTCGTTTACCCAATCCCATATCAAATGTTTAAGTTGCGGGCTATCATTTGGGTATTGATCACTACATCCCACAACCTCTGTCTTGAATAGAAAGCGGGGGAACTTTCTCTTCATGAACAAAATTTGTTCCCGATCCATTACATATATTTTATCTGCCCACTCAAGAAGATCATCTGTCATCCGATAAGGATAACCATATGATGTACCTGTAGAGCGAACACAATGCCATGGTCTGTTAGCGCGAAACCACTTCTCAAAGGTTGGGCTTCTTTGAATGTTTCCCGCGCAGATAAATAATATATTCATCTCATGAACCCCATTGTCTCCAGCTGTTTATTCAGTAGAAGATATTTGATTCTTATTTTCCTGAGTTGGATATAATCGGTGTGTAAACAATTGCTCATTTTTTCTCCTTCAAAATATACTTATCAATTGGAAAGAATATTGTTGCTCCAATGATATTGGATATAACAATGATCTCCCAATAAGACAAAGATGTTAACACTGCACCAATGATAAGAAAGACTGGTGTTGAACATTGCCAGCGCAATTGATATAGCAAGAATGCTTTGTTCATTTTCTCAGGCTCTCATATATTAGATGACTTGCATACAAGACTTCCTTCTCAGGCATATTCATATCAAGTGTGTGAATAAGCTCGTGGGTATGTGCAAGATCTATTAAGTCTTCCACATTCGATTCAGTAATTGATCCGGTGTACAAATTGATGACGATTTTTTCCCCGTTCGTAAACCCTCCAGTCTTTCCCTTACCCACTGAATACAATGCTTCCATACTTGGGAAAATGATATCAACCATAATCCCTCAGCTGAATCCCACGTCCGGAATTGTTTTTACTTTCTTCTGCTCCATTGTAATCTTTGCGATCTCGATGTCGGACTTTGCTCCACTGGTCTGCTCAACCCAGAGTATCTGTTCGATGGGTACGAAGTATGATTTGTCTTCAACCACACCCATCAAGACCGGGAAGTCTTTCCCATATGGGAATGTTGGTGCTATAAAATCTACGCCCAAGTACATCGATTTTCCTTCTACATCCCTTTCTTTTAGGATGATGTTGTAAAGTCTTTCCTTTTCTTCTACTATTTTTTTAGTCATGTTTGTTCTCCTATTTTAATCTTCTTCAGAGTTCCAGAAACAATTTCCAGTATCAATCTCCATATCTTTTATGTCAGTTGTAACACTCATCTCAGTCTGTTCACCATCATATAAATGTATAAAAGTTTTATCTGTAAATGTTATCTTAACCCCATTGTGGTAGTATTTATATTCACCTATTTTATGATTTCCCTGTTCACAGACCGCTATACTCTTCACAGTCTTCCCCTCATATAATTTGAGATGAGAGAGTATTTTATCTCTTTTCTTTTTTTCCTGATCTTTATAATATTTTTCAAGCGTGGTCATGTTCGTTCTCCTTTAGAAATGTTCATCCACAATCTTTATTGCATCGGTCAGTAAACAAACACTGTTCTCAAGATCATTCATACTGAGTACCGATACCGCTGAGTGAATGTATCTACACGGTACACTTACTACACCCGTAGGTATTCCCTCACGGGTGAGTTGGATTACCATACCATCAGTTACTCCACCATCCCCAATCTCAAGCTGATACGGGGTATCTTTTCCAGCTGCCTTCTTAAGCCAATTGATAACTTTCGGTGGAGCCATTGTTCCTCTGCCCCCACCTTCAACCATAATTACCGCGGGCCCTTTACCAAGATCAACGGTAGATTCTTTATGGGTTACACCCGGATGATCCCCGGGAATTGTTACATCGGTTGCAATTGCTACAGCGGGATTCAATTTATATGCACTCGTCTTTGCACCCTTACATCCAACTTCTTCCTGAACAGTAAAGACAGCATTCACCACAACATTCTTAATACCATGGGTTCTCTTCAAAGTCTCGATGAGCATGACGCAGCCCGCGCGGTTGTCAAAGGCTTTCCCTGTGACCCTGTCGTTGCCAAGTGGCTGGAAGGTTATGTCTGGTGTGCACGGTGTACCGATCCCAATACCCATTGCTTCCGCACCTTCTTTAGTCATGGCACCAAAATCAATATACATGTCCTTGGCTTCAATCATCTTCTTACGCTCCTCTGCATTCATCATATGCGGAGCCTTGGATCCAATGACCCCATAGATATCACCGAACTCTCCATGCAATACGAAACGCATATTAAGCAGGGTCTGGTCGAACCATCCGCCAATAGTTGTAAAGTAAGCAAAGCCTTTATCATCGATGTACTTTATCATCAATCCAATTTCATCCATGTGGGCTGCAAGCATTACTCGCGGGCCACGGAATCCATTTTCCTGTGTAGCGATTAAGTTCCCCATTACATCCACACGTATATCATCTACGTATGGCTCAATCTCTTTAGTGATCAATGCTCTTATATTTTCTTCATGCCCACTTATTCCATGGGCGTTTGATAATGTTTTTAGTAGTTCTCTTGTGTTCATAGTTACTCCATAAATCCATAACAATTGAGACAATATGATTCTGTCATATCAGTACTTGGCACATAGAATTGTTTCGGATTATCACATCCACATTTGAATGATGATCCTTCTTTGCTCTTCACTATTTTGGAGATGGTTTCTCCTATTACGTAATAGGCTTCAGCCAATCTCAATAGTTCTTCTCTTAAAAATTCTTCAATAAACCCATCATTATTCATATTTACCTCCGCAATATAAATCCCCGGGCTCATAGTTCTGACAGTTACATGCATACACTACAACACCGCGCCGGGTAACAAAAGTTGAGTGGCAGTAGTGACATGTTCTATCTGTTCGATCTTCATCGTCGTGCTTTCTCATATATTATTACTCCTTTGTTATCACATTACAATAAATGGAATCAACCCATGTATCCTTGAATCCATATTTAAGTTCCCACAATCTCATATCCAGACAAGCATTCTTAAAAATAATAATGGTTCCCTTCTCAGCTGTATTGTATATATGATATAGGAGTTCCGACATTCTATCAGCATTTTTTAAGGGACAGTATAGATAGATAGTATCGTAATGCTTGAATGAATGTTTGAATGCATCGCCGTGAATAAAATGTTGTATGTTATTATCCCCATATTGATTGGTTTTAAACTCTATAAGATGATTTATATTATCATTTGCTATATCATAGGTATGTTTATCATACTCTATACCAGTAGTCTTTTCACATATACCGGCAAAACTCGCAAACATAACCTTATCACCTATACCACATCCCACATCAATGAAGTGTTTTCGTTTCCCATGGTGTGTTCTAATATAATTTAAGATAGAAACGAATCCTATAACACCCAATGGTATATATGGAAATTGTCCTTGTCTCATTCCTTCAATATCTTTTTTCACCCCAATCCTATTTATTCTTTTATATAAAGGTACATATATTTCTCTCCATAATAATCTGAAATATTCTTGCTCTGTAAGGGTATGTTTATAATCTAATATTGCTTCAATGGGGAGAGGTATTAATACCCTGAGTGCTTTTAAAGCCAGTGATGATTCAGTTAAATTGACATGAGAAGCTTCAAATATAAACCCAAGTAGTGTCTCTCTCTTTATATACTTACTGGTTATACATTTTTTAATCGCTGCCATTATTTCTTTTGTTAGTTTATTTTGATATGTCATAAGTCCTCACATTATATAACTAAAATGCTTAACAGCCGAATGGGATATTTGATTCTGAATTTATTACTCCCATTATATATCCATAATTTTTTATGGTGCAGAATAAAGTATATGTTTCGCGCTTAAACTCATCGGTATGATATACGAGTATAGCATTAGAACGTATGTCTTTATCACCATCTCGCTTGAGAAAAGTATCACGCCAACACATTTGATATGGGTTCATAGTTTCCTATATGATTTGGTCTCAGTATCAATGACTCCAATCTCGATACTGTTTCTATCGAGGGATGGATATGCTTTGGTTCCCAACTCTACTGCCTCTGGGATAGTCATGGTCTCTACGTAGTTAGCTACAAGGATCTCAAGCGCCTTATCTTTTCCCCGGCCTATTGCGGTGGCTTTATATTCTGTCATTGCCCCGCTCGGATCCGTCTCAAATAATCTTGGTTCACTATCAACTCCACCAATAAGAAGCGATGTTCCGAATGGTCTCATCCCACCAACCTGAGTACACGATTGTATTAGGTCGCAGAGTTTGGTCGCCAGTATTTCTACGCATATGGGTTCGTCATAGGTGACCATGTTTACCTGCGCTTCAACTCTTGCGCGGTCAACCAATACCCGGGCATCTCCAGCCAGTCCGGAGCTTGCGATTGCAATGTGATTGTCGATTTGGAATATCTTTTTCAACGACTTGGTTTCCATCAAAATATTCGAAGTTACTTTCTCCGACATCAATATGATGCCATCAACAGCCTTGATTCCAATTACTGTTGCCCCTCTGAGTACTGCCTGCCGCGCATACTCAACTTGGAATAATCTTCCGTCTGGTGAGAAGAGCGTGATACTTCTATCGAATCCTCTTGTTTCATCTTCCATGATTTCACCTATAAATTTTCCCGAACTCTTGCAATTATCTCATCACTTATTTCTCTGTATCCATCAGCATCGATGACTACAATTTTTATTCCATTGCCGGATGCCGAATCACGCTGCATAGCAGTGTGCAATGCTCGTACTGCAAGCTCGATTCCGTCGCTGGTATCCATCGGTTCATACCTGTCCTCAAGCACACCGTAAGCTATAACCGAACCCGACCCAGTAGATGCATACATAGTTTCTTCGATTACTCCACCAACTCCATCACTCGAATAAAGGGTCGCGCCATTTTTATCAACACCACCGATGATAAATGCCACCGAGTAGGGATATACCCTCGAGCCATTCAGTATGTTGGAAAGCAATCTTGTGATTCCCTTTACGGTCATTGACTCCCCCCTTCTAAATTTATAGAGGGACGCCTCAATACTTATCCAGCTAATCAATTTCAATGCATCACCTACTGAACCCGCTAAGGTAATCCCTGTATGTGTGTCCAGCTGATGAAGTTTCTTTGCTTCCTTCGAGGCAATGAAGTGCCCCATAGTTGCGCGGGTATCTGCCCCGAGGATTATGCCGTCGTTAACTTTTATTCCAATTGTCGTAGTCATGTTATTCCTCATTTATTATTTTCAATTTTTTAAATATCTATATATTTTATTTTCTTCCTATTGCTTGCAGCGAAATAACTTACAACGCTAATGTGTCCTGTGTTCAGATTTACATGAACCTGTTCAAAAAGACGAACGTTGGGCATCATTGTTTCATAAGAAATCATTTTAATTTTCCTTGATCTTCGCATACAACTATTTGTTGATAAGCGTGTTGTTTCTTCACCGGGAAGTTTACATTTTCCTTCTCTTCTTGCTTTGTTATGTGCTTTTCTATCACATGAGTAGCAGTAGGGGACGACTTCATCCTTGTTTTCAATTCCATAACCTTTGATGTGGTGGTCTCCCACTGTTTTTTCTTCACCACATTTTTGACAAATGCCTTGTCGTCTCATAATTTCTCCAGTTCATTTTCCCAGCAACTCCATCTGTATCCTCTAAGAGAATACGTAAAGACTACTTTGCCTTCGCGATCAGCGAGACCGATCCCACATATCAGATAGAGTCTGCCAGTCATATGCTCACGGGCTTTCTCCTTCGTAAGGAGGACGTGCTCGCCAATTTTAAACAATGACTGACTGAGTCTCATCCGAATCGTCTCGCAAGTTCCGTAGTTATTAATGCGATTTCTTCCTTTATTTTCTCAATCAGATCATGTTTGGATTCAAATATTTCCACCAGTATATCTGTTCTGATAGCTTCTAATCCAATTAAGGATGCATAATTTATTTGTGTTGTTATCATGATTCACCTGCAACAGAGCCACAGTAATAGACAAAGCAATACTGCTGCCCACAATGTATATCGATCAAACATATTGAATCACCCACTTATTCCACGCTGAATTATAACCTTGAAACCTAAGGTTCTTGATTCCTCGAGAATCCGTTTTCATTTCTCCATTCAGTGCTTTTATAATGAGCAGAGTGATCATGAGTATGTACATTACTACAACTCCAATCAGACTGCCTCCTAATATTGTACCGATTATTATTTCGCTCATAATTTTACCTCATCTCCCATGGGTAGGGAAGTTTGTTATCCGGGTATCGTTTATACTTGGGAGTATATTTACCCAAAAGAATATACGTACCAGTAATTATTGTGAGTAGTAACATGGTTCCTCATAGTATGCATTGAGGGCCCTTGTAAATGCTATGACTTCTCCATTGGCTGGGATATCCTCTTCACCCTTGGCGCGCATAGCGATACCAAATACGAGTGGCTTTACATCAGTTGTAAATCCCGTATTTAGGATACACAAGGTCGTGCGGGGGAATAATTTTCTGTACTTAATACCCACCGGAGTATATATTTCTCCTGTTCTCTTTTCTTTTATGGCTATGATAGCCAACTCATCTGTACTTAATGTTCTCATAATTTCTCCTCTAATTTTTCGATTAGTTCATTCGCTTCTCTAACAGTTAACGCAATGCTACTTCTTGCTCCAATTGTTATGTCTAATATCAAACGACTCTCTGGTGTCCTTCGAGTCGTCACTTTGATCGGCAGGTTCATAACATGAAGAATATAATTAATCCACCAAGCAAACCAAACACCGCGAGAGTTTCTCCCATCGCTGTAAGGAGTAACACCTGTGTAAATGATAATCCTTTTATATTTCCTTCTCCAAGGGCACCATACGCTGCTGGCAATGCTGCGTGATTCTGATACGCACATGCCAATACTCCTGTTGCTATACTGATTGCCGCGGCGACCATTCCAATATCGCTTACCATTTTATTCATCTCCTTAATCTTCTGGATTTTCTGGTGGTGCTGCAATTATTCCGAAAACTATTCCAAGAATACTTCCAACAACCATCATTGTTATTTCCATTTCTGTTATCATTTTTTTACTTTACCTTCTTAACCACTAGAAGTTTGTCTTCGCATTCAGTACATATGAGATATGCTCTTCCTGTTCCGAGGTTCTCATACAAGTTCCCATCGGTTCGGGTGGGTGGCATCTTAACCATTTCCTTCCCGCAGTCTTTTATATCACATTTGCTCAAAGTATTCATCTCCTGTATATTTTCTTAGTTGATTTTCTGGAACCCAGAACGGTAGTGGGTTAACCGTATACCAAAACATATTAACATCCAAGTCACCCACACCAGTGACTGTCATTGGTGGCCATCGATCCCAGTTCTTTCCATCAGAAAGATATTGAACGACATCTCCTATATTATATAATGCCTCTCCCATATATATTCCTTCATGGTTTTGTTCTCCTTAATCATGTTCCAGCGACTTGGGTGCCTCGTTATATTCCGTATAGATTTCCTTCTGCACTTCGTATCCTCTAAGCTGGAATGTTTTTATATCGATGTGCTTTACTGTCTGTAGCCATCCTTCGAATGACATGATTACCATCCTATTAAAGCAAAGATGATTGACAATATTATGAACAGTAGTGTGAGTACATCAAGTATTAATATTCTATCGGGAGTATTTTCTATATTGATTAAACTCCCGCATGCTGCCGTGGTTGCACTTATCATAAACAGGATACCCCCCACCAATGCGGTAATAATTGCTGCGTCAGATAACATATTCTTCACCTCATTGGGAGTGTTGTCTGGGCAATTACTTGATCGGCTTCAGTATATACATCTGCGAACGCTCTGTCCCCCACAAACATAGGGGTATTCATTGCCGCCTCTACTGTATCTCTGAGCATAAAGACTTGCTCAAAGTCCATATATTTTGTCTTCATTATTATTCAACTCCTATTAAATCTAATCTGTGTTCGTATATCTCAAATGTAACATGTTTGATATCACCAAGTTTAATGAATCTAGTATAACACACTACCGCATCAGGATATATTCTACCATGTCTAATACTTTCAACGACACCAATACAATTTTTATAATATATATCAGATTCATATGGTCTAGATAATCTTACCACACTTCCTACTTTGATCATAATACCTCAAGCAATCTTTTCTTATATGTTACAATAGTACCATGGAATGATGATGTTGGTTTAACAAATCTAATCATACATAATTGTTCCCCCTCTTTGTTGAAACTCTCACTTACTTTCTCAACTACACCAAGAAAATTTCTAATAGGTTCATCGCATGGCGTCGGGTCAATCAATCTTACCACGCTTCCTTTATTGATCATAATACTTCACTTACCCTATAGCTATATACTGTTAATATAATATGGGATTTACAAATTCTGTGATCAAAACATCTAAGTTTATACAGTTGTGTATTTGGTATGTCACAGGATTCCCTAACAGTTTCAATGATACCAAGGCAATCCACCATGTCTCTATAACCGTTGGGTGGGTTAATTAGTTTTACTATACTTCCTAATTTGATCATGATATCTCGAGCAATCTTTTTATATATAAATAATATATGCTATGGGAATATTTTTGATTGACAAATCTGACTGCAAATCCTTCTCCCTCACGACCAGTTGTTATACCGACAACAACACCAAGATGATCTTTATATAATTCACTTGAAATTGTGGGAGTAATTAATCTAACTACGCTTCCAATCTTAATCATGATACCTCTAATAATTTATTGATATATGATTATATTTTCCAGTTATAGAATCCAATGTATTTGTAATATCTTCAATCCGTTGCATAAATCCCCGGGGTAAAGTCTTCTGTCGTGCGCCACAGTAATATCTAAGACAGAGAAATGGTCTTAGTTCTCTTGGAAGGATACATCCATTCTTCCAGAAGCCCCCATTGTTATAAATGTTGGTGAGTTTATCATTAAGTTCGTCGATGCTCATATTATTAAGGATGGGAAGTGTAATTGTTTCAAGCCTCTCAAAGGTACCAAAATATCCAGAGCAAGAATGTTTACAACACCCAATGTTTTTGTCACTATACATATCTTTAGCACATGTATCTCTACTACATGATACTGTTTTGCTGAGAGCGATTACTTCTTTGCGGAGAGTAACCAGTTTTTCTTTATCCTCTGGGGTCACTTCGAGGTTCTGTTTTTTAAGAAATGATATTGTATTCATAATATTTCCTCTAAGTTTTTTGTGAATATTGCGAGTGTAAAGTGATCATTACAATAATAAGAATTAAAAAATCTAACATTGCATATCATTTCGGATAAATATATATGTTCCACAACACCAGTATAATTTGTTAACAATGAAAAACCATATAATGGTTCGACTATTTTTACCACACTACCAATTTTGATCATGGGATTCTCATACAATAACATATGATACACAAATCTTTATTGTTTTTTAACCACGCCTTATATTTTTTAAGGGTAATTAATTCACCAGCAGGAATCAAACATCCGATGAGGTGATTGCATATAATACAGTTCATAATTTCTCCAAATATACTTGGCGGTCTACTAGTAGGTGACACTCTACACAGAGAGTCCTACAATTATCTAGCGTGTAAATCGACGGGTTTCTACTTGACTTGCCCAAGTGTTTGGTATGGGAGATGGTCAAGTTTGTTGTTCTGTTGCATGTCACACATTTAAACTTATCTCTCACCAAGATTGCAAGCATGCGTCTTGCTCTGCGACCCTGGGTGTAACATTTAGTTACTGCTCTTTCTTTTAGAGCTTTGATATCGATTGATTGTAGATGTGTTATCATACGTACCTCTAAGAGTTTAGACTGTTTGGAGATATGATAATATTAATTTATTAAAATTCTCTACTCCCACTTGTTCCTTTAAAAACTTAAATGCTCCTTCAACATTTGATAATAATTTATAAACTGTTAATGTGAGACAGTTGGGTGACAGTATTAGTTGCTATTGATTATTGAACTGTGTAAAAAGTCAATCGTTATGGAGAGAATTCCTCCAGCGAAAATGTTCTTTTTTTCTATTGAATGGTGGAATAGGAAACAGTATCAGTGGGAACTCTCTAAAAACTACATCGCTATGGGGCGATTGGCGATGCCTTGGTGTAGCGATTAGCGGACGTTAACGATAGCGGGAATGATTACCGACAGAACGACAACACACCCCCCTATATTCTTTGGGAAAAAATCGTACAGATATCTTCTATATATATTCTTGTACGATTATATTCTAATATGACCCCCTATATATGTTTCTGTCGGTTGTTTCTTTCCTAAGTAAATATTTTAAAAATTTAAAAAAATAATTTAAAATAAGAATAAGAAGACATAGTATAACTCATCATCATTACTTAGGAGATCTCCGCCAAAACCTCCGCCACTTTGTCGAACATTATTCTTCGGGCGGAAGTTCATCTTCATTGTAATCTAATTGAAATACTGGTATTTGTTTTCCTTTTGGTTTCGGTATGGGTATATTTTTCAAATGTGCTTTTGATTTTCCATGGATGATGTTGTAGATTTGTAAATGATTTACGTCGAACACTCTTCCCAAATCTCTCTGAGAATATTCTCCAGTATCATATAAGATTTTAATATCCATGGCTTCTGTATCAGTAAGATATTTTTTACCAACATGTGAGCCCGTTCGACATCTACCTTTATCCGATTTATCTTTCATATTATCTTGATGGGTTCCTAAGAAAAGATGATTTGGATTACAACATTTAGGGTTATCACATTTGTGTAATACACATTGTCCTTTTGGTATGTCTCCATTTCTACGTTCCCACGCCAATCGATGTGTAAGGTGTGTTTTATAATACATGGTGAATAGACCATATCCATCCTTAGTTATGCTTCCTTTCCAGTTCCAACACTCATCGTTGGATCTCATATCTATATTTCCTAAAAAATTTAGGATTGTATTTGCTTCTCTTCCTTTCATTTTTTAATTTATCTCCCCGACAAGATACTTTTCTCTATTAGTTCTTGCTCTATCTTTATCGGCTTGTCCTCGGTGGGCTATGACCTGTCCAATATGATAGGGAGTTGTTGCTATGATGAATGCAATTTCTTGGGTGGAATATTTTCCAGTAAGATATAGATTGACTATGTGAGTTTGACCTGACCATCTCAATGGTACTTCTCGTATGAATGGTGTGAGGAATTTAGATGTGAATGTTACTATCTCTTCTATTAGAAGTGGATGATATCTTATATCATTGGCTATCATGTTAATAGTCCATCCTGAATTATATTTTTCTCTTATGATCTCAAGATGTCTGGGAGTTAGTTCATATTCAAATGGAACATCCTTACCATTCAGTATCGCATCCATACTTTCGATTGTAATACCGAAGCGTTCTTTAAGGTCTCGTCTGGTATATATTCTATAATGAAGCATGAGTTTTATGATTTCTATACGCTTCTCATCAGTAGGTAATACATCAATTGACTTTTCGTGGACGGTTCTTCGAATTGTATCAGCACTTACTCTAAATTCAAATGCTAATTCCCGCATGGTTTTATTGTTCTCGGCGTATATTGTTCTTACTCTTTCACGCTGTTCATTATTTAATTTTGTCATTGCTATCTCTCATTACTTTTATTTGATGTGCCGGTTACACAGAAATATATGTCGTCGGCTTCGACAACAACTTCTATAATATCCGGGCCATGAAAGTCATAGATATCTTGTACAGTTTTTCCAAGATTTTCTTTTAGGCATTTTACTTTGAAGTTATACATGTTACTCCATTTCGCAGGAATACTTCGCAGCCACCACATCCCGCATGCTCTTGGCAAAAGATATACTTATTATATTTACAATACTGTCCGAAGTTTGGGTTCAATAGTTTATTTCTTCCCATGATTTTTCCGTCTTTCTATTCCAGCTAGTATACATTTCTCAATAGCATCGCAGGAATATCCTGCTTCATATTTACCGTTGGATAAAATATTTATAAGCCCGTCTTTTATTCGTGCCCAACCAATATTAATACAATCGGTCTTAGTTGTAAAGATAGGATTCCTTCTCCAGATATTTTTCATGTTGATTTCCTTTTATAATTCTCTGACTATTCCATTAACATCTACATATACATTGGTCACTGTCATTATTTCTGAGCAGAGTACTGCTGGGAATATAATTTCTGGCCCCTCAAAATTAACAGGATCATAATAATTGGGGGATTCTACTAATAGGAACATCAGTGATGCGAATATCAGTAGAAGTATTAATAAAATGTGATGTTCTTTCATGATTCCTCGGTATATTTTTTTCCTATTCTATTATGACCATTAATAAATGGTGCTTGTCCATTCCACATCCACATTTACATAATGATAATTTAAGTTCCTCCTTAATATATTTTATCATTAGACCGTTATCACATTGGTCACAGATTATAGGTCTTTCTCTATTAGAAAGCATTGCATGGTTTCCACATGTATTACATTCGTGCTCGATAAGTTCGGTCATAGCTCATCATCTACTAATACTTCTTCGATTAGTTCTGTTACATCATGGATATTATCACACTCATCTTCAATTTTTTGAAGTAGATGCTCCAATAAGTTGTGCTGAATGTTATTTAGTTTCATGATTGTCCTTTAGAATCCAGTTGGGTCTGATTTTAATCCAATGATAATCGCACCGATGTTTTGGTTGAGAACGATATACTCCCCAATAGTAAACAGTGCTATATTATCTATGTGTATTTTTAATGTTATTTCTGCCATGTTATTCACCTCTTATAATGATGCGCCTTCGTTTCTCCATGAGATTTTTCCAGTAGACATGATGCCATATACACTGTGCCGGCAATCTTGACTACATTTTGGGGTGCGTCTACGTGGGCATGATGTGTTGCTTCGGGCCGGTATTGGGGGACGTATTAGATTTCTAAATCGCTCTTCCAATATACCAAAGATGCCTGCCATTGTATTAATGTGTCCTGATGTATATTTACATCCTAGTATCACACTGAACATGATTGCACCACTTTTATTATTTCTCTGGCTAATTCTACATAGTTTCTTGGTTGGTAATTTGTATTGTATGGATTCCCAATGAGTTCTATTTTTTCTTCCTCGAATATTTCCCTGGTGTATTGGCGACAGTAACAATACTGTTCACCAATGCTATCGGATTCTGCAATCAGTTTACTGATTGTAAATAAGAGTTCATCCTCTATCATCTCAGTCACCTCATATTAATATTCGATTTCTGTTTTCAACCATTTTTCTTATACTTTCTACTATAAATAATGGGAGTCCATTCGCTTCTTCAATCCACAATAGATTATCACTTATTGATACATGGATGGTATTGAATCCGTGGATTTCTGCTTTGCCTAATTCTCTGATTTGTATGAACATTTTAGTCACCTCTTAGTTTTTTATATACTGGGCATGATAAACATCGCTTGACATTGATCAGGGTAAAATTCTTTATGTTGCTGCATTTACAGAACATGATTACCCCATTATGATATTTATTATGTTACTGATATTGGTGATAAAAAGTATTCCAATGGAGGTTAGTACAGTAATTATTATGAGAAGCTTTACTTCGCTAATCATATTATCACCTTAAGGATTTGTTATGTTACCACTCTCTTCTCTCCGCAAGCACTACAATAACTTTCTTCGTATGCTCTATCTACTGCAACTGTTGTGGTTGTTGTCTTACACTTGATACATTTCCATATTTGAATTATTTGCGCCATGATTACTCCTATGATTATGTTAAGGGTGGGTTTTAATTATTATACCCACCCACAATATTTGTGGTGGGAATGGATAATTTTTTGGCCTGTTATCAAGGCATTTGGTCGAGCCTTGCAATCTTTTGGATTGGTTGGGCTGATGCCCTTACAAACTTTTGACATTTGTAAGGGTAAATACTTTGTAACCACCTTACAACAGCCGCGTTGATTACAACCATTGTTTCTATTTTCTTATGGTTGTGTGGATATTGTTCATGCAATTCTTTGGGTATATAAACCACTTCGTTGTCATTTATATGATGAGCTTCCGAATCTTCAAAATATTCATTGAGTGGTATGAATTTAAGTGCCCTTCTTTTATTCCTTGACTGTTGTTTACAAAGTCTGCCTGTTGGTGTTTTACACCACCTTCTATGATATTTATTTATCTTTTCTTTATTGGCGAGTCTATATTTATGTTGGGATTCTCTTGACTTCTCCTTGTTATTTTCTTTATATATTCGTTGGGCTTCTATTCTCTTAGCTCTATTTCGTTCTTCATATCTTTGTTGAGCTTTTCTTCTTTTTTCTTGGTCTTTATATGCCATAATTTTGATGCCCCAATAAATTGTTGAGAGATATTGGGGTAATGTGTTAGTGGAGGCAGTTTACCTATGGGATTACGAGCTGCTTAAGGTTCAGTACAAGTACTTAGTAGTTGAAGGCTGTCGGATTACCATTATTTGTTATCTGTTTTCATGACACATGGATTGGGATTCAATTATCCAAAGCTTCCACCTACCCGATGGTTAGTTAATTGGGGTATCCAACAATTAACCATGTGGGAGTTCATCCTTAGGACTCTTCATCACTACTGTCTCTGATATACAGCGTGACTACTGTATATTGTCTCCAGTGTTTTTTGATATAAAAACTGGGGTAACCTCCATAGGAGGCCATTGTCCCGACAGGGTTTGAACCTGTGTCACCGGCTATAACCCAATATATTCTTCTTGCGGCAAGGATATATTAAGAGCCAGTATCGTTGACCACTAGACCACGGGACTTAAAAAATTAAAATTCCTCTGCTATGATTTCCATTAGCTCACGTTCAATAGAGGACTGTTCTTCTACTGTCAGTGGGTTAATAAGTTTGTTCATGCGGGCTACGAATTTTGCAAGGTATCTTTTGACTATTTCAACCCTTGCTTCATGGGTATGATGATCTCTTACCTGTAATGCAATCTGTTTTAGTCCTCTGATACCCGCATCCTTTGCGTAGTTTGTTGGGGGGAGTTCTGCGTAGTTCATTATTCCTCCATTATCAATACTCCGTCTAATAGCCGGAGACTATATGGGTCTTTGGTTTTAAGATATAAAACATCTCCTTCTTGTTTTATTGTGAAGGAGATTTTTACTCTACAGTCGATTCGATTACAGTTAATGCGCACCCCATTTACGTAAATCATGATGTCTCCCATGATACGTTTACTGCTGGTGAGCACAGTATCATCTCGCCAATTTGCACGTGGTTTTCGTGGCATATTTCGCACCAGATTACTGTTTGTTCTTGCATGATATTCACCTCCGTTTTGATTCAATAGCTTGATCCCACTGAGTTTGGGGGAGTGTTCTTAGTATTTTATTGGCTATGTTTCTTAGATCGGTTTTGGCTTTATCTGATAAACAATCTAAGTATTTGCCATTTACTATGATGTCGGTTTGTATAACATCGCTTACAAGTACATCTATTAGATATGCTTGCATGATTTTTCACCTCATGTATATGTCTAACGGCATATACTTTACAAGGAGGAGGGGAATATGAGACCCCTCTATGAATGGATCATCTCTTCAAATCTGTCCCTGAATCTGCCGTATCTTTTGCGGAAGATTTTGCCTTTCTCAAAGCCTATACCTACCTGTTTCCGTCCCCCGATTAGCTGCCACTTGGAGGGGGGGATGGCTTCATGGTGTTTTGATTCTTTGTGTTCTGCTCTCAGAGTGAGAGTTGATTTATGACACCGTGCCTGTTTTTTTGGATGACATTTGGTACAGTCGGGGCGCTGGTTTATCAGGGTTTTGGGTTCCTGATATTTGAAGTTGGGTATTCGCTTGAGTTTATTGCATGTCATATAATCACCTATGAATGTAGGAGGGAGGGCTTTTGCCCCTGCCTCATGCTACTTCTGGGCATATATTTTTAGCATACGTGCCTCTTCTATGAATTTGGGTTCTGGTTTGGGTACTGGTTTAGATGCATGTGGATTTTTAAAGAAAGCTTCCGTGCGTGCCTTTGATGCCATCTGCTGTTTTCTTATTTTTCGTGAATGTTTCATATTCCAGTCATATGCTCCCTGTCTTTTTATTTTTGACTTCTCTCTTCTGCGGTTGCTTCTCTCTATACGTGTTGATTCTTTCATTGGAATCTTGCCTCTTTTACTGTGAATGAACTTGAGATGTAGCCTGCCGGAAAGCATACCTTTGGCTTCTTAGCTATCTTTAGTGGGCGAGGGTTTTTACAGAAGGCTTCTGTACGTGCTTCTGATGCTGCTCTTTGCTTATCAATTTTCTCCCGTCTTTTCTTTCTTTCTTTATATGTCATCTGTTTTACTGTTTTCATATTTATCACCTGATTAAATGTAGGGGGAGTCTATTATGACCTGCCCCAATCTACTAAAAAAAGATGGAAGGGGAAAAACCCCTTAGAACGTAGTGAGGATTTGCATTTCCTCAGGTACTTCTTCTATCAATGGTTTATATACGGTTCCTTCCTTCAATGGAAGCGTTTGCCTCCATATTTCATGCAGGGACTCAAGTTTCACTGCCATAGCATCTGCCATTCTTTTATGGGCGATGGACTTGGCTTGAGTGATCTGAGACTGTATAGCGAGCCTGCCAGCCTGCGCTGATTCTATACCTGACTGGTTAGTCAGGCTGAACTTGGTGTATTTTGCGCTGACATCTGGTGTTAATGTTCCTGCTTCTACATGTTTCTCCATGATGGTTGCCGTTTCGTTGGTTGCCATATTGGTTATGACTTCCATCGGCGTATTAGTCTTTTTATCGACTATCCATGTGGTTACATCAGCAAAGGTGACCTTGTAGTCTTCCTTCATGAATTTCTTCACGGAGTCGTAGTCTTCTGTCTTGATCTGGTCACCCCGTAAGAACTTCCCGTACATGACTGAGTCCTTTAAGGACGCCCGTAGGTCTTTTATTGTCTTGGACTTGCCAAGATTTAATAGTTGGGCATCGGTGAACTGTGTTAACATCACTTCGATGTCGGTCACGTTGTTCTTTACCATTGCGATTAGCTCTGGTGTCTCTGCGTCGGGGTTACCCTTTTTTTCGACTGTTACTTTGGCCATATTTATCTACCTCTTGTTAAATATTAGGGGGGACTTACAATTCCCCCCCCTAACATCTGGGGAGGTTTACCTCCCCTCGATGAATATAATGGGGAGGAAGGAATTTATACCTTTGATAAAATGAGGGGACTTTGTACGTCTTCATTAACCTACTTAAAGGTTTTAGATTTAGTGTACTAATCCCCCTTTGCAAATTATTTATTGCGGGATTTTATGACAGTTATTAAAAGAATCCTGATAGTTTCACGTCATAATGTTTTTAAGACTTCATGACATTTATGTATCATTTGACGAAAAAATGCCTTATTTAAGGGTATTCACATCTTACGATATGTAATAACTCGTGTACTTTAAAAGACTTCATTTTTGGATTATGGTTTTTAAGACCACAATTTTAAACGTTATCCTTCTTAAATCACGGGATTTAAGCCCAATGAGCGTAAGCCCAATGTTAAAACCTCGCAATAGGTATTAAATTCTTAATCAGTAAATTTTCATGTCCATGTATCATATGAACGTAAAAAACACGTAATACCTGCTTAAACTTATTCAGCCTAAACAATACTCTAAATGTTGGATTAAGTATATAAACTTAACTTATGTTTATTTCAGGGTCAAAAGTATGTATGTTGATAAGGGTTTTAAATTCAAAGGTTTTTAATATATTAAATTCTTATGTCTATTTCAGTTTTGGGCGATTGGAATAAAGGATATTATCTATTAGAGTCTTTAAGATAATTGCTTATATCGCATTTATGGGAGTAATAGCAGGGGTTTAGGTTTGATGAAACATCGATGACCAGGTAACGATAACTGAGAGTTATAAACGTTATGAAGATACTCAATTTAATATGAATCGATATCTAAAGACGGTATTATAAAAAAACGTGATGTGATGACATTGAGAGTCGATCTACCGTAAAACGTCGTTATAATAGGCAATGAAAAGAAGCAATAGACTTATTCCAATGATCATCAGGATTGAAATATAGACGATATAAGAAGAGATAATTACAAACAGGTATTAAGATAAAATCGAAAAAAAAAAGCTTAATATCCCAGATATTGAAGCCTTCTAACATAGAACATAAAAGGCTTGATGTCTAATCGATTGTTATTAACATCCGGTAAATTTAGGCTTTTTGAGATGCCGGTAACGAACGTCAAATTACCCGACTTTTTGATATACCAATAATGGCGCCATTTCTCTAAATGGGTTTTTAGTTTATAGCTAATGCTTTTTCCTTCAAAGGAATTAAGATAAATCTTATTTTTATTATAAGACTCCCATTTTTCCAATGGAGTTAATGGTTTTGGCTTATCGGTTTTGGCATAAGGCTTGTGTTCAACCAAATCGATTTTAGGTTTATCCATGCTCATTATTGACCGTTCAGTAATGAAGTCCTGATATTTGCCGTCATCCATTTTTGTAACGCATGAAGGCTTTAATACTGCTTTTTTCTTCTTATGCTCTCTGTGTTTGATCGGTTGATATTTGAAGTCAAATATTCCATGCGGAATATTGCTTATTTCAAATTGACCATTAACAATATCCACATATGATAACTTTTGGCTCTTACTGTATTCGTATTGTGGACGGTCAATAGTTGTTATCCTCAAGTCCTTTATTGACTTGATAGGTATTGCTCTTATGACGAATTTTTCAATGGTTTTTTCATTTGTGTTTATCCATTGTTTGCTTATTGGGTCAAACACTTTCACATCATTTAAGATGTGGTCAAATCCTGTTAAGTCTATTGACTCAATGTTACCGTTTTGCATTAGTTTGTATGTGTTACCATGATTATCATGGATAGCAATTTTTGACTTTATGCTTTTTCGCATCACGGTTTTGGTTTTGTACTTTCTTAATATGCTCATATTTTATCAATCCTTATTTGTCTTATCGGAGTTATCCGATATTCACGGATTGATTCATATACGTATATACGTTATGTTTGATGTAATAAAAGATAAGGGATTTTATAACTATTGGTAATAAATGTACATGATCCAAATTTATAATTATAATAATGGTTTATTATAATTGATAGTTATAATTTCATGATCTTGATTTTATTACCAGGATTTGTGATTATGATTATAAAGCTTTAAAAGGATTTAAGAATTTAAAAAAAGACTTTTATAAAACTAAAAAGATGGCATAGGTCTTTTATAGGGTACGTTAGTGTTTCTGACTATAGTTTAAAAAATAGCAAACTTTAGACAGTTCCAAAACCAATAGCCACGGCTAGGGGGGTAGTCATCAAAAAAAATATAAAAAAAATAGGAAGAGTATTATCTCTTCCATCCATTCCATTTTGACATAAACCGAGTAGATGCCATGAATCCCCTCCGCCCATACCATGCCGCGAGATCCCTCTTCTCTCCCTCGGTCAATGTCACTTTCTTATTCCCAATATATCCACAAAGAGGACAGGCGGTGATACTGATATCAATAACACCAATCCACCCGCATTCTATACAGGTTGCCCATTCTTCGATCATTGCTCTCCTTTATAAGAGCAGCTCAAACAAGGTTCCCCAAAGTACTGACAAATACATTCATCGTGGTCATGCCCACATTTCTGACATGTGCAGCACGATCCATGTGTTGGTTTTATCTTCTTATGTTCTCTAACACATTTTTTTTCAAAACAGTATGGTTTCCACATTTATTCCCTCCATCGCGAACATATTACTTCACACACTACCATCAGTAAGGAAAACATGATGACATCGCGCAATCCCACTAACCATATACATGCAGCAATTCCAAGTATACACCATATATATTTATTCATATCCTCTCCTCAAATTTACAATATTCGCTTCCAGTCTATCTGCATACTTCGCGGAAATCTCACCCTTCATCGTTTCAATGAATGGTTCCAAATCTCCACCAATGGTCTTTATGAAGAGCCCGAGCATTTCCATGTTATTCATATCATCACGATATATAACATTCTTGGCTCTGGGACTCCACATATCAAACCCCTCCCGACTGAAGGCCAATAAGTAGTCAGCATTCTTAACAACCGGGTTGGTTACCGGTTCCAAACTAATAACTACTGATGCCTGACTAGCACCTCCCCGGGCTTCGGGGCCATAGCTCTTAATAAGAGTTACATGCTTATCCTGATGTACCGCGGTTTTGGCCAGTAACATTGTCAGGAACTGTATTCCTTGGCCACCTTTACCACTGACAATTACTTTCATTGTTTCTCCTCATAATACTGTTTCGAATACTCATACGACTTTTTAACATTGCCCCAAAATGTCGGGCATGGTGCGATCACTTCAATGAGCGAAAACCCATCATTGTCGAAGGCTTCTTTTAGTTGCTCTTTGAATTTATCGATCCCTGTCTTTGTTGCGGCATTGGTTAGATAGTATTTGGCCTTGGGATTCTGTTGCATCAACAACTTCACATTCAAAGGTATACCATTAACCACTTCACTTCTGCCAGTAACCGATGTCTTTGTCTTCATTTCCAGCGGAGTCAGCGCGGACATCTGATGCCCAGTCATGCCGAACTGTTGGTTATTGATAAGCACACACACAATCTTAGGATTCCTGAGGATTGTGTGTACCAACTCACCAATACCAATTGTGCAGCAATCTCCATCCCCAGCATATACGAGGACTGCCTTATCCGGCAAGGACATTTTCACAGCAGTTCCTACGCTCAGGGCTCTCCCGTGGGGAGAACTTACTGCATCGACAACTTCGAACTGATCCGGAAGCGCAACACTGCATCCAACACTGCCGATCAAGATACCCATTCGTTCAATCAGTTCCTTCTCAACAGCCTTAGCTATTGGTACATGTCCACACCCGGGACAAAATGTATGTGGTTTCATATTTTCCTCATTATAAATGTATATAATGAATTGATTAAATTGGCTGTGCGTCCAAACAATTCTCCCAAAAACAGTAATGTTAACATTAATGGTAGAAATATTATCCGCCTCCATGTGATTTTTCTTTTAAATATTTGTACTATACTCATAGTCTCTCCATTACTTCTTCGGCATCTGGGATAGCATGTGAGAACACAATGCTCTTCACTTCTGTATCCGGGAAGTGATACTTTATTATATCATAGAGCTGGGTTCCCCCGACTTCAACCACAGTGAGTTTCCTTACTGTTTCCTTGTATGGAAATGAAAACGGGTTCAGTAAGAGGGGCACTATATAACCAATGCCTTTCTTTTGAGCCACTTCCTGTATGACTCGCCCAGTAGTTCCGATGCCGAGGATGTATTCTCCTTTATCACTGTATGACATCTTCATTGTAGCACCCTTCATCATCTGCGCACAGTATCCATACATAGTCCTTTCGCGGGCCATGATGAATTCAATCTGCTCGTCCTGTTGATCATCGCCCATTTTATAGGACTGGATGACTTTACGGGATGTGATGACATTAT
>Ga0180732_1000630_pt1 | contig 27781 bp, 51 predicted proteins | sample KR11_01MetaG_FD_148674 | JGI IMG/M metagenome (GOLD analysis project Ga0180732, IMG submission 148674) | Groundwater microbial communities from the Olkiluoto Island deep subsurface site, Finland - KR11_0.1 MetaG | ecosystem: Environmental > Aquatic > Deep subsurface > Groundwater | place... | reverse complement strand
CCGACGACGTCGCCGCGTTCGCAGCGGTCGCGGTCTGGGTCCTGAAGCACCACGGGGCGGCGTGCGAGCGCACCGAGGCGAGCTACCGGGCGGCCACGGCGCTGTCGAAGCGGCTGCTGGCTGCGATGGGGGGCGGTCGGTGAAGAAGAAGGAAGACCTGACCCGGCCCTGCGGCTACTGCGGCGCCCAGCCCGGCGAACGCTGCACCGGGCCGCGAGACAACGAAATCCCGCCGCACAAGACGCGGCTTTCTGGGATCACTTGAGGGCCGGATGGATGCGGCCCCGGAGGGGACGACGACGACAATGGATCCTAACGAGAACCTACGAGAGCAGCGCCGGCTGGTCCGGCGCATCCTGGACACCGACGACCTGAGCAGCAAGGCCGGCCTAGCCGTGCGGCTCGCCGAGCTGGTCGAGGCGCTCGACGAGTGGATCAGCCGCGGCGGGTTCCTGCCGGCGGCGGGGGGAGGGAACTGATGGGACGGAACGAATTCTGGGCCGCTGTTTCGCTGGCGACGATCTTTCTGCTGGTCGGGCTGGCCGCCGTACTCCTGGCGCTCGGGGGCTGCGCCTTCGACGAGGGGCCTGTCGACAAGGAGCCGAGCTACTTCACTCGGGGTGACGTCTGCGAGGCGCTGGCCGAGGCGCAGGACTACTTCGACGCACGCTGCGGGCTCGACTCCGCGGACTACCTGGCCGACTGCTGCGACGACACCAGCCAGCGCCGGCCCAACCACCGCTGTGACAACCCGGTGACCACGTCGTCGGTCGAAATCCAGCGGTGCATCAACGACGCCGAAATGGCCGAGTGCTTGTGCCTGCCCGAGCTTCAGGAGTGCCAGGACATCTGCACGACGCTCGACATCAACCATCTGTCGATCTGCAACTAGGAGGGGACATGCGTTTCTGCTTCATGCTGCTAGTGCTCGTGCTGGTCGGTTGCGGCGACTGCCCCGACTGTGTTGACTGCGTCGACGCGCTGGACGTTCCCGACGCCGGCCCCGTCGACGCGCTGGACGTGCCCGACGCCGGTCCCGCCGGCCCCGCCGACGCGCACCCCGAGCTGAACCTGTGCCACCCCATGCCGGTCACGTTCGAGTGCGACGACGGCGAGTGCATTGTCGGCGCGTACCGGTGCAATGGCTACCGGGACTGTGCTGGCGGGGAAGACGAGGAAGGGTGCCCAGATGCCGGATAGCGCGCATATCTGCAAGGCCGCGCTGACCACAGGCGAGTGCCCGTACGACGTCGACAACCCCGTCAAATGCACGAGGTGCTCCGACGTCTACTTGCCCCTGAAGGGCGCCGAGCGCCCGGTGGTCTACATGTGTCGCGACTGCAAGGAGCGCGACAAGGTCAACGCCGGCCTGGCCGCGTGCAACGGGGACAAGCTCGCTGAGGCCAAGTTCTGGTTCGCCTACCAGGGCCACAACTGGCGCTACTCTTGCGGCGACCCGATCCACAACGTCGACGTCGCGTGGCTGATCGCGGAAGTTGAGCGGGCGAGAGCCAAAGTCGTTCTGTCCGTCACCGAGTGCTCCGACTGTGGGTGCAACGATCACGGCATATTCTGTGACGCCGATGTCTACGCCTGGCCGATGGTTCGCGGTACGCCGAACAACTGTCCGTTGCGCGCAGGCGACATTGTCCTGCACCTAAAGAAAGAGGTTATATGAGCTGGAGTCCACATATCGAACTAGAGGAGTGCCCGCACTGCGGGCAGTCCTCCGATTTCATGGTCATGCACGAGCACAATCATCGGTCGTGCTCAGGGTACACGCACAACACCAACGCGATGATGCGCAGGGCGCTGCGGGCGACCGGGGACCTCCTAGACCGTCTGGGTGAGCAGCACCTGTACGCGCTCTCGGGCATGCGTGCCGGCGACGTCGCCGACGATCTTGGTCGGGCGGTGGCCTGGTGGGCTGAGCAGCCCGAGGGGACCATGGATGGCATCACGCCGACCAACGGGTGGGGCGACTCCGAGGGCGCGTTGTGCTTCTGGACCGCGCTCGCCAACTACTGCGCCAGGTATCCGAACGGCATGATCAGAATGAACGGATGAAGAACCGCATGCGCCTGATGCAGATCGAGTGGGAGAAGCAGCCGAAGTTCACGCTCGGCGCCTGCCGGCCGCCCGGGGTGCCGCACACCTGGCCGCCCAAGTCGGCCGGGCCGGCCTGGATGGTCGTGTTTCGGGTGAAGGGGACGAGCAAATGATGAAAGTATTCAGTTTTGGTGCTAGGGCTCGGTCACTTGACGCCGAGGTCCGCGAGCAAATGCGCCTCGGTCGAGAGTGCTATAACGCGCTGGTCGAAGTGGAAAACGCTCGCCGTCACTTGGCCTGGGGTGGGGACATCCCCCCAAAGCCACCGCATCCGCTACCACTGACCCAGGATGGCGACGAGAACGACGATGAGACCGCGTGGTGCCGGTGTGCCGAGTGCAAGGCGCACTGGATGGGTATCCGCGAGGCGCTCCACGCGCTGCCCCCCATCGACACCAAGCCCATCTACGCGCACTACTGCACTAACGGGCCGCTCTACTGGGGCACCTTCAACCACGTCGCCCAGGCGTTTAGTGCGGCCTGGAAGAAGACCCGCCCGTGGCGCCCGGTCAAGTACCGATCTTGGCGCCAGGGTGGTGTGATCGCCGTGCAAATCCAAGCTGGCTACCAAAAGAGGCAGAACTACGACACGCTGTTCCGAATCAATGATGTCGTGGATACGCGGACCAGGCACCGGCACAAGGGGCATCACCGAGCCACGGTGCAGCTTGCTCTCGGCGCTGGTCGAATGACCTCACCTATCGAGATTGAGCAGCATCGACCGATTGTCGGCACGCCGACGTGGGTCACGGCTAGGCTCTGTTATGATAGTTTGGGTCGCGAGCGCGCCGCGGTCAATTTTACGAGGCGTGATGTTCCTCAACGAACCGATCTAGCCCCTCGGGGCGTGGTCGCAGTAGATGTTTCGTGGAGGCAGGTTCCGGACGGTTTGCGGATCGCCTGGACTCGGGACGACCAGGGGCACAACGATCAGCTGGTTCTGGACACCCGCTGGCAATTTCTCGCCAAGCACGCCGACCAGCTCCAGGCAATACGCGACCAGAACCTCAACCTACTCAAAGCAGTTGACCCGGCGTTTGCTCAAGCCAAGTCTCCGCGCCACGCCTGCCTCATCCTGGCCGAAATCGAAGATCCCAGCGCGGTTGCCCGCGCCTGGCGCTACCGCGAGGAGCACCTGCGGAACTACGAAATGGGCGAACGGCGGCACAGCGTCAATAGGCGCCGCGATGCGCTGCGCAAGTGGGCGCGCGAGCTGCGTCGAAACTACGCGGAAGTGGTGGTCAAGGACAGCCAGCACAAGGAGATGAAGGAGACTGCGAAGCAAGACAAGTTGTCTCGCAAAGCGCGCCGGCAGGGACAGCACGGGGCGCCCGGTGAGGTGATCGCAGTGCTCCGAGAAATCTTCGGAGACGATGGCATGTGGCTGGTAGAGGCTGCCTACACCACAGATCGATGTCCGTTATGCGGGCATCTCAATGCTCACGGCGCTGAGCGCATCGTTGTTTGCGAGGAGTGCGGAGAGGGACTAGATCGCGACCTCGTAAGCACTCGTAACATGCTGGTTGCCTACGCTGCGGAGGAGAGGCGGCGACCAACCGCTCGCAAAACCGCTGCTAGATTCGGGAAACGACACAAGACCTCGACGAGCCTCGACAATGCCAGCCCAGCGGCCTAGAAGTTGGGACAAGTTGGCTCCGACTGACAATGCCCACGAAGTCGGGCCTCGACAATGCCAGCCCAGCGGCCTAGAAGTTGGGACGCCGCCCCTGTCCTGCGGCTCCTCGTCCGTCGCCGTTCGACAATGCCAGCCCAACGGCCTAGAAGTTGGGACAACCCGTCCATGTAGTCGCGGGCCGCTTCGCTGACTGATGATGCCAGCCCAACGGCCTAGAAGTTGGGACATGTCTAGACGCGCCACCCAGCCCGCTCCCGATGCGGCTGATGATGCCAGCCCAACGGCCTAGAAGTTGGGACGACGATGTACCAAGAGTGCCTGATGATGCCAGCCCAACGGCCTAGAAGTTGGGACCGGGTGCCTCGGCCCACAGCTTCGCCGGCAACGCGGTCGACAATGCCAGCCCAACGGCCTAGAAGTTGGGACCATGGCCAGGATGCTGATGATGCCAGCCCAACGGCCTAGAAGTTGGGACAGAAGGCCACCGTCGTCGGTGGGCAGGTCGACCCGGTACCTGATGATGCCAGCCCAGCGGCCTAGAAGCTGGGACTGCGATCCGTCGTGGTCCGCCATCGAGATCGATGCCGATCTGATGATGCCAGTCCAGCGGCCTAGAAGCTGGGACCTGTCAGCACTGTGGCCTGACCCATCCGTGCCTAGCTATCGACAATGCCAGCCCAGCGGCCTAGAAGCTGGGACTAGACAATGCCAGCCCAGCGGCCTAGAAGTTGGGACATGAGGTCGCCCTTGCCGGCGCTGCCGGGCTTCTGTCGACAATGCCAGCCCAACGGCCTAGAAGTTGGGACGATGGCTTCGAGAACCTGCCGCTTTGTCGGTTCGACAATGCCAGCCCAACGGCCTAGAAGTTGGGACGCGGACTGATACCGCACCTGGTGCCCCGCGGCACCTTCGACAATGCCAGCCCAACGGCCTAGAAGTTGGGACGCTGGGCGGTAGGAGGTTCCCCATGATGCCAGCCCAGCGGCCTGATGCCAGCCCAACGGCCTAGAAGTTGGGACGTAGACCCCGAAGCCCTCTGACGATTGATGCCAGCCCAACGGCCTAGAAGTTGGGACGAGGGGGCGGCCTAGAAGCTGGGACGCCCGGCGCGACTATAGGAAGGACGACAATGCCAGCCCAACGGCCTAGAAGTTGGGACCCACGGTGGGCACCGTGCTATTCATTGGCTACCCAATGAATATGGTGTATAGCATTATAGTCTTAGAAAAAAATCTTAGTAAAACGCGGCGCAAAGGACGGTGACTAGTGGACGACCCCAGACTGGAAGTAGCGGCCCAGGCAATCGACAGGCCGGAGGCCCAGGTCAAGGAGCTGTCGGACGCGCTGCCCGACGCCAAATACTTGAGCAATCTCGCGGCGCGGCTGAAGGACGTTCCCAAGACGTATGGCGTGTTCAGCCACGACGTCGACCGGCTGCGCTCGATTGCGATGCGGTTCGTGGGCGTGGGGGCGGGCGACGACCTGAGCGCCAGCAGCGACGAGCAGTTGCTGGCGCGGGAGCTGTTCGTCCACGGGATCGCGTCGGGGCACGCTCCCCGCCCCGCCGCGGTCTACGCCAAGGACGCCGCCCGCGAGTTCTTCACACCCACCGAGGCGCCGAAGATTGGCGGGGGCAAGGAGTAAATCATGTCTGACGAAGCAGATGAGATGTCCCCCGCCGAGCATCTGCGAGATTCCGAGGAGCCCAAGTTGGGTTGCTGGAGCTGGCCACCGAGGGAATCGTGACCATCCTCCAACACCCGCTCTGGCCCGAGCTGCTGCCCTACATGTTGCCCCAGCAGAAGGGCGACGACGGCAAGACCCGGCTCGAAGTCCTGGCTATGCCGGACGCTCTCACGCGGATGGCGGTGCTGCTGGAAGTAAAATGCCCCGCTTGCGGCCTACCCATGCACCCGATCCGCGCCCGTGCCGAGGCGCAGCGGGGCGAGCACCTCGCCCAGAACCTCTACTACGCCGCGGCCTGCAGCCTCCGGGACGACGTCGCGTGCTCCAGGAGCGCGGCCGCCCACGACGAGTACCTGCGGGTGGTCGACGCCGTGCGGGGTAAGAAGCTCGACGACGAGTTCAGTTCGGCGTCCGCGGAGCACTACACGCCGCGGTGGATCATCGAGCTGGCGCGGGAGGTCATGGGCGGGATCGACTGCGACCCGGCGACGTGCCTCGAAGCCCAGGAGTGGATCAAGGCGAAGGTTTTCTACACCCTCAAGACCAACGGGCTGTTGCCCAGGTGGTTCGGGCGCATTTGGATCAACCCGCCCGGGGACAAGCAGTCGAAGCTGGCCAAAGCATTCTGGAAGCATCTGTGGAGTCAGCCGGACACGATCAACGAGTTTCACTGGTTGGCCTTCAACATTTCGCAACTGCGCGTCCTCCAGCCCGAGGTCGAGAACTGCTGGATCGCCGTGCCCAACCAGCGCATCAGGTTCAGCGGGACGTCGCCGACCCGGGACAACGCGATCATCTACTACGGGCCGAACTCTGACAAATTCATCCGCGCATGGGAACGCCATGGTGCGGTGTGGGAGCCGACGATACGATGAAAATCATCCATTACCACTTCGTGCCCAAAGGGGCGACCTTGCACTTCTGGCGCTGGCGGATCGAGGACGACGAGGGTCGCGTGATCTGTCGGGGCGTGACCACACACAAGCTCCGGGACGACTCCTTGCAAGAGTTGAACGAGGTGCTCGACTTCTTGGAGGAGTGGAGCCGCGAGCGGCGGCAGTTTGGAGGTTTCTGATGAAAGAACAGATCATGACCGAACTCGAAACCATCATCATGCGTAGCCGCGCCAAGACCGACCAGACCAAGGACAACTACCTGCGCTCCATTCGGCTGTTCGAGGCGTTCGCCGGCAAGAAGCCCAGGAACGGGCAGCTCGTCGAGAACTGGTGCGACCACATGGCCAAGACCCTGTCGCCGGCCAGCGTCAACACCCACCTGAGCGCCCTGCGGTTCGCCAGCCGGCGACTGGCCGTCCTACATAGTAATCCACTCGCCGACTTCGCCCACGGCACCGAGTGGATGCCCGAGGGCAAGCAGGCCAACCCGTCGCGCATCCTGACCGTCGAGGAGTGCCGGGAGCTGTTGGTGCTGGAAAGCACCTCGCTCCTCGACCTGAGGGATCATGTTGCTTTACAGGTCGGGCTGCACACCGGGGTCCGCCGCGCCGGCCTGGTCGGCTGGACGGTCGACAAGCTCCGCGGCCGCGACGCCACCTTCTTGATGAAGGGCAAGAAAATCGAGGTCACGACGCCGCTCGGGGACAAGGTCATGGCGGCCGTGCTGGCGTGGCGTCGCGCCGCCCGGATCAAGGACGGGCAGATCTTGCGGGGCATCGTCCCGGCCACTCTGGACGACGGCGAGGGCGTCACCGAGAGCTTGACAGCGGATGGTCTTTACAAGGCGCTGAAGCGCCGGGCCGAGCGGCTCGGCATCGAGGGCTTCCACCCGCACGCGATGCGTCACGCCTTCATCTCTCACGCCCGCGCCGCGGGGGTGCCCGACTGGCGGATCAACGCCGTCACCGGGCACAAGGGGGCGGTCGGGATGATCGACCACTACACCCACGACCAGGAGAAGGTGCCGGTCGGGGATCTACTGCCGTTTTAGGAGGGAACCATGCTGACTTTGGAACAAACTGAGAAGATACTGCGAGAAAGCATCCGCACCGCCGAGGCGGTCGCTGCGCTCAAGACCTCGGACCTGATCGTGCTGGTGTCCTCGCTCGGCGCCGACATAGTGGCGACGAAGGGCGCGCTGGAGAGCGACGGCCTGGACATGGCCGACGAAGACGCGCAGATCCTGCTCCGGTGCATCAAGCTGGTGAGCGCCGCTTACGCGCAGGCCGCCGCCGAGGTCGACCGGCGCTTTCCGGTGCCGGGGTGATGTGGTTCAAGCACGGGTTCGGGGACAAGGCCGAGACGGTCTACGCCATGTTCTCGGGCGGCGGGCCGCAGATCACCAAGTTCAAGAAGTGGACCGGCGGCCGAGCGCGAGATCGCGCGCCGCGGCCAGACCCTACCCGCGTGGTGGAAGGAAAACAGCATGATCAAGTGCAAACGGTGCAACGGTGCGGGCAAGATCACGAGATTCTCCCATATCGAGAACGGCAAGTGCTTCAACTGCAACGGCACCGGGAACATCCCCGGCGGCGTCGCCGACGAGGAGAAGACCATGCAGAGCTTTTTCGAGTTCCCGTTCAGCCTCCAGCCCAACCCGGGCCGGGCCGACTTCCAACCCGCGTCCCAGCGGCCGGGGGGCACCGTCGCGTTCGACACCGTGATGCTGGAAGTCGACGAGAAGCTGGCCCTGTGCCGGAACGTGATCGTCTCCGTGCGCGTCGGGCAGGAACTGGTGCTGGAGTGCCCGATCACCCACTTCGAGGATGGCAAGATCAAGCTCGCTCGTCCCTGGACCGTGCTGCCCCACCAGGACGTCTTCGTCCGGTTGTCGTGGGAGGTCGGCGACGACTGGCACCGGCTCAACGAGAACTACGGACCCCTCCAGGGCAAGGTCGTGCTGCCGTACTGGACGGTCGAGGCCCACGCCGGAACCGATGGTCCCTACGCCGTGGCCGAGAAGCTGCACAAGGAGATCCGCGCCCTGCGCAAGGAGAACGAGGTACTCTGCAAGCAACTGGATAGGCCCGGTGCTCTTCTTCTGCTCGACGAGATCAGTGCCCTCCGTGCCGAGCGCCCGCGAACCGGGCTCGCGGACGTGCCCGAGTACCACCCGGGGGTGGCTGTGCGGTGCCAGAACGACGAGGACGGGGGCTACTGATGGCGAAAGAGAAAGCCATCGCCATCGCCGACGCCATCGACGCCTTGACCAGGGTGCCCGAGACCTGGCACGGTGTGGTCATGGACTGGAACAAGGGGGCACTGGACCGTTGCCACCACAAGCACCGAACCCGCCGGGCCGCGCAGCTGTGCGCCGAGCAGATGATGCGGGCGTTGGAGAAGAAATGAGCCAGGACCGAATCCACGCCGCGCTCGCCCACGCCCTCGCCGGCTGCCAGTCGGTCCTCGACGTCGGCTGCGGGCCGGGCACCTACCTGAACCCGCTGCCGATGGAGCGCAAGCTCGGCCTCGACGCCTTCCCGGGGGAGCTGCACGAGGTCGAGGCGCCGACCATCTGCGCCGACGCCTCCGTGTACCTCCCCGCCCTTCGGGCCGACGCCTACGACGCCGTGATCGCTCTCGACGTGGTCGAGCACCTGGAGAAAGAAGCAGGACTGGCGCTGGTTGCGGAGATGGTCCGGGTCGCGGCGCGGGTCGTGGTCGTCTTCACGCCGGACGGGTTGCACGTCCAGGACGAAGACCCCACCGAGATGGGCAACGACTTCCAAATCCACCGGTCGGCGTGGACCCCCGGCGACCTGCTTGGCCTGGGCTTCATCGTCCAGCTCTGGTGGGATTTCGACTACGGCAAGGGCGTGGGCAACGGTCGCGGCGGCCTGTGGGCGGTCGCGAAGAAGGCTGGTTCGTGATGGGAGACGGATTTAGCCGCGGCCTGCTGCCGTGGATGGGACAAGGACAAATGATCGACAAAAGAATCACCGTGCTGGAGGCTGATCCGCGATTGCAGGTACCACTCGACGGGCTGGGCAGCCACCGCGCTGACCTGCGCGAGCTTCGCGCCTGTCAGGACAAGCTTCGCCACGTCGCCTGGGCCTGGCGTGCCGGCCTGCTGCGCACTGAGTTGTCGCCGGATGGCGATGACCTGCGACCGTGGTTAGATCGGTTAGGTGCGGCGGGTGCGCCGATGGATGGATGGCACTCGGCCAGGTTCGCCAAGGAGAAGTTGTGAGCGACTACGAACCAACGCCGAAGGTGACGGAGCTTCAGGACTGGGAGAAAGAACTGCGAGCCGAGGCCGAGCGGCTGCGGGGCCTCGATGCTAGGGAGTGGACCATTCATGTAGAGGGTGAGCGGTTCAATGAATATCTGCGAGCCCTCAACCCGCCAGCCAAGGAGCCGAAGTGATAATCATGATCTCATGCAATGACTGCGGACTCGTCGCCGATGCCAGCGATGGGATGTGCAACGACTGCGCAGGGGCGGCAAGCAAGCGCATCGCCGAGCTGGAGGCCGAGAACGCGGGGCTAAGGGCAATCGCTAGTCTGGCCACTTGCGTCTACTGCGGTCATGTCGGACCAAAGGACGGAATCGCAGACCACGTCATGTCGTGCGACAAGCATCTGCTGGGGCAGGCGTTGCGCGAGAACGAGCGGCTGGAGGCCGCGCTGTCGGAGATTGCCGAGGGCAGGGGTCGGTTCTCTACCGACCCGCATGAGCACGCCCGGAACTGCATCGAGGATATGATGGCACTAGCCAACGCCGCCCTCAACCCGCCAGCCAAGGAGAAGCCATGACCACGAGAGATGACTTAAGAATAGGTTGGGCGGCAGAGATCGTGAAGTCTCACGACTACGCCCTGCGCATCGCCGAGCTGGAGGCCAAGGTCAAGCGCCTGACTGCACAAGACGTAAGCCAGCCAAGCTATGACCCCAGCCCCGGCGAAAGGAGGCGAGTGATGGGCGATGGATACGGACGTGGACGGTTGCCGTGGATGAATGACGACCGGCAGCTCGGCAGCTCCTAGCTGACCAGCTCCCATCCGCCGTTGCCATCGAGGACGGTCTCGGGGTCGATCTCTTCGAGCTTAGACGAAGTTTGCATGGAGTTGATCTTCCGAGGAACAGAGGTAGTTGAGGTAGCGGTTCAGGTTGTTGAACTGGCAGCGTTCGCAGCCCATCGCGTCGAAGGCCAGCATGTCGTCCATGCGCTTCTGCGACGTCCACAGGTCGCGGAACGATTGGTTGGCGACCGACCCTATCAGCCCCCGGCGGTTGTAGCTGTAGACGCAGCAGCGGTAGACGTTCAGGTCCGCGCCGAGGTAGGTCGTGTAGTGCTGGTACCGGCAGGAATTGTAGTTCGGCGCAGCCAGCTCCAGGTCTTCGACCCGGGCGCCGAACCGGTCGAAGACCCGAAACCTATCGGTTTCTAGTGCCTTCGCGGCCCGGCACTGGCGCTGGGCGGCGTCGTAGAACGGCCGGAACACCGCGGCCCCCTCGGGGCTGAACATGGCCGAGATGCGGATGTTGTCGGCCCCAGCATCCCGCGCCAGCTCGGCGGCGGCGGCGATTTCCTGCCAGTTCTGCGGCGTGACCACGAAGCCGACGCCCACCACGGGGCATCCGTGGGCCTTGATCGCCCGGATCGTGTCCCAAACGGCGGCGACGTCCCAGGCGTCGGCTATCGCAGTTCCTGATCCCATCGAATCACCTCCGCTCGGATCTTCTCCGCATCCCGCGTAGCGAGCGCCGAACACAGCGCCAGGATCGTGTTTTCAGCCAGCCCCGCCCGGCGCAGCGACCGGCCCATGCTACCGTTGATGAACCCGTACTGCGCCTGCCCCAGCTCCGCAATCGGCCAGACGCCGTTCTTGTCGACGAGCTGCCCGGCCACGACGTTGTGGGGGCTCAGGTCGCAGTCGAAGTAGCCGACCGAAATCAGCTCCAGGAGGTAGTTGGTCAGCGGAACGACGTCCCCCCGCCCGGCGGCCTCGCCTAGATTTTTCTCGGCCCACCCGACCATGTTTCCGTTGCGGGTGATCCAGTGCTCAATCAGCGTAGCCTGGTTCATCAGCGACGCGATGGCGACCCGCGGCCAGATGTTCACGGCGGGCCAGTACGTCTTCGTGATCAGGTCACCCTGTTTGCGGATGGAAGCGACGTCCTGGCGGCCCAGGCGCTGCAGCACCCCGGTCGGCACGTATTCCAGATAGCTCGCCAGCGAGTCGTCGCGGCGCTCGAACAGCCAGATCTTGCGATCCGGGGTGTAGTCGACCGACGGCCCGTCGGCCTTTAGCTCGAAGTACGGGGCCATCGCGGCCAGGAAGTCTACTTCCGACAGCCCGGGGAACTTCGTTCCCTCGACGTCGTCGGCGTTGCGGATACCCTCAACGAGGACCAGTCCCTGCGGGGCGGTGATCACCGCCAGTTTCTTGATCCAGGCCCAGCCGCGAGCCTCCCGGAACAAGTAATGGTGCCCGTTGCCGATCAGCACGCGCCCGAACTGGTGCCGAGGCACGTAGTCGCGGAAGCCGGCGTGGATGAAGGTCTCGTCGGGCAGTAATTCCCGACACAGGTCGACGTAGCCAGCGACCGGGTCGATGCCAACGACCCCGGCGAAGCTATCGGCAGCTTGCAGGCTGAAGAAGCCCTTGTTGCACCCGACATCGAGGAACAGGTGGTCCCCACCACGCCAGAACCACGGCGCTATTTTGTGGAACGCCTCGACTCTTTCTTTTAGGACGCCCGTCGCGGTGCCTGGCAGGACGTAGGTGTGGGTCGGCGGGTAGGCGAGGGCGTTGATGATTTTTTGCATCGCTTGGCGTTCAGCCGTTTGGCGTTCTGGGCGACCGCGTCGTAGGTCCGCGGGCCGCAGCCGCCGTCCTTGCCGATCAGCAGGATGGTGGTGACGTAGACGCCTTCGAAGGTGAAGGCGTGGCCGAGCTGCCCGGTGGTGATGAGCTTGAGGGCATTCCTCACAGCCCCTCGTACAGCCGGCGCATCCGCAAGATCGCCGCCGGGTGCCAGTGCAGGTGATACCAGCTGTGTGCTTCCATCTGGAGCTGTGCGGTCCAGTCGGGTCGGTCGTCCAGGAAATCCAGGACGTCCCGCAGGTCTTCGAGGCTCTGGATGTGCTCGGTCGGCGGCGCCGGCATTTCCCCGAGCGCGGGGAGCCACTCGGGGTTGAGCCCCACGAGGGGCACGAGGCCGATGGCGGCGTTTTCGAGGGTGTTGATGCTGAAGCAGCCGCGCAGGTGGTCGAAGCCGACGTTGGCCTTCAGCTTGAGCTGCAGTGTTTCTTCGTGGGACATGTTCTGCGCTACCAGGGAAAGGACGCCCAAGCTACGACAAGTAGCTAGGAAGCCCTCCGTAGCGCAGATCTTCGGCGCCGTGGGGGCGTGGACGACCACCAGAGGGTCGTCCGCACTTCGCAGCGGCGCCGTGCCGGGCGGGGCAGCAATGATGGGCGGCGCGAGCGGGCACCCGAGGCGGCTGGCGTAGTCGATGGTCGAGGCCCAGACGACCTCGTGCCGGTACCGGCGGGCGTAGTCTTCGAGGTTGTTCCAGGCGTTGATGCTGCCGTGGAAATAGTAGACCTTGACGCCTTCGACGTGGTCGGTCCAGCGGGTGGTCGGCCATTTGTCGTCGCCCAGCCAGGTATCTGTGTCGGCGTCAAACAGCGGCAGCCGCCCGGGACGCCAGGACCACTGGTCACCGATCCCTGGGTGGAACTGGACGACGTCGGCGTCACGGGCGAAATCGAACAGCTCCACCGGGTCGCCCTTCACCTGCCAGATCCAGTCGGCGTCGTTGGCGCGGGCGCGGTGGGTCGCGCGAACCAGCATCCGGTAGTCGAAGCCCAGGGCGCGAAGGGCGTCGCGGTGCTCGATGGTGACGCCGCAGGGGTCGAAGTCGCCGATGGAGAGGATTTTCACGTCACATCGCCCCGTAGGTCGCCCGAATCCGCGCGTCCTCGGTGTCGCGCACCGTGGTCAGCTCGGGGTCGGCGTTGATTCGCTCCGTCAGGTTGCCCTCCGTCCTTCGGGTGGTGAGCACCTGGAAGACGGGGTGCCAGTGATACCGCCGCCCCACCCGGCAGAACCACTCCCAGTCCTGTCCGTAGTGGTAGCTCTGGTCGAACTCGCCGACCGCCTCGATGACATCGCGGTGGACCATGATGGTGCTGCCGTTGATTGCGCAGCCCTGGCCGAGGATCGCGGCCTGCTCGGCCATCGTCCGCCACCTGTGGATCTGGGGGACGGTGGCGAAGCCCTTGCCCTCGATCTGGAACATGGTGAACAGCGCCTTCGTGCCGCTCTGAAGGGCGGCACTCAGCTGGAACTGGACCTTGCGGTTGTCGAACAGGTCGTCGGAGGACAGCCAGCAGAACCAGTCGGTCGACATCGCTTCGATCCCTGAGTTCAACGCCTTCGCGATGCCCATATTGAAGTCGTGCCGGATGAGCCGCACCCCCTTGGGAACCGTCACCGGGACGTCGGAGCCGTCGTCGACCACGACGACTTCCACGGGGACCGTCTGGTACATGGCCGACAGGATGGCGGCCTTCAAGAACTTCGGGTTCTGGTTGTAGGTCGGGATCACCACGGTGGCGACGGGGGCGCCGTCCTTGGACAGCTCGCCCGGCTGCCACCACGTCTCGTGCTCGAACTCGCGGTTTTTCTCGGCGAACGCCTCGTCGATCACGACCTTGCCTATGTGGCCGATCTTGCATCCGGTGTCGACCCAGGTCTGGATACCGAGGTCCTTCGCCCTGGCGCAGAAGCCGATGTCCTCGGAAAGCTCGTCGCCGTAGGGTAGGTACCAGCTGGCGTTCTCCATCTGCTTGTAGACGCTCGCTCGCACCAGGACGAACCCGTGCCCGGTCGCGTCGACTTCGATCAACGTGTCGGGCGGGTAGCTGTACTGGATCCCGTAGGCGTTGCCACGCTCCAGCTCGGGCGGGAAATGCTTGAACAGCGTCGGCCCGTAGGGGTGCCGGCGGTTGAAGCACAGACCACCGACGATGTCGAGCTTATGGTGCTCCGCTTGTTCGATCAGCCGCATGGCCGCGTAGGGGTCGAACGTCATGTCGTCGTCGATCCAGAGGTAGTAGTCGGCGTCGGGCGCCCCGCCCATCGCTTCCTGCACCAGGATAGTCCGAGCGACCCGCACGGGGTGCTCGTCCTTGCGCATGATGATGGTCCGGCCGGGGATCTTCAGCCCGTCCGCCGGGTCGACACGACCCGGTATTAGGAGACGGCTCAGGCAGTCGAAGTTCTGCTTTTTACTGCAGCCGTACCGCGGGGTAAGGACGACCAGCTCTATACCAGTGCCCATGCTATCACCGTGCCTTCTGCGAAGGGCAGTTCCACGACCCGAGCAATCCTGAGCCAGCGAGAGTCGAAACCGTTCTGAGCGGCGTAGGTCACCAACTGAGCGTGAGCGGCGTCAGGCGATTCGGCCACGGTGGCGGCGACGCAACCGCGGTAGGACAGCGCGGGGTTTTTCGGGTCCTGGACCCACTCGTGGTTGGGGATTAGGAACTTGTAGATCTTCATGTTCTCACTTGATGATCGAATGGTTGACGGTAGCGAATACCGGGGCGGGTTCCTCTTCGATGCGGATCGCCACCGTGCCCTGAGCATAGAATGTCAGCATAGGCACCTCGTTGTTGAGGATCGTCACACGGAGCTTCTTGGGGCTGGTGCTGGTGTTGGTGACACTGGGGCGGCCCGGGCCGCGCAGGTTGGCGGCCCACTTGTCGGGGGTGGTGCCGAGCCCGTGGGTGAAAACGGAGGGCCGGCGGATCCGCACTGGTCCGGTCCAAAGAACCGCGGTTCGCGGTGGCTTCTTCTGAGAACGAGCCGCGGTTCGCGGTGGCTTCTTCTGAGAACGAGCCGCGGCTCGCGGTGGCTTGATCACGAACTTACGGGATGCTGCCTTGTTTTTCATTAACCGATCTCCTCTTTGCGCTTGAGCATCCGGGTGACCATGACCCGCAGCCACGTCTGCCACGGGATGCCCTGAACGCCCGCGCGTTTCTTGATCTCGACCACATCCTTGGCGAGCAGGCGGGTCGTGACGAGTTGAAGTTTTCCCATAGCTATCTTTGAGCTATTGATCAGCTATTAAATGTTCTACGCCAATTTGAGCGTCTTCGTCAACCGTGATGCACTCAAGACTCACCATCGGAGGAAGGCATCATGGCAAAAAGATACACCTGCACCGGCTGCGCGGTCGCCCAGGCCGGCACCGTCCACACCCACGCGCTCGGGGCTCTCCCCGACGAGTGGAAGACCAACCTGCGCGGCCCGGTCCCGGCAGCCACCATGGTCTACGTCACCACCGTGTCGGCGACCTCGATCACCATCGCAGGCGTCGGCGCGACCGGCTCCTGCGACGTGTTCGCCAGCATCAACCACAGCATCGTCGCGTAAGGAGACCCCATGGCATTCTACCGATACTCTTGCAAAGGCTGTGTGGTCGCCCTCGCGGGCACCGTCCACACCCACGGTCTGCCGGCCATCCCCGATGAGTGGGCAGTCAACCTGCGCGGCCCCGGCGCCGGCTCCACCTACGTCTACGTCACCACGGTGACCGCGACCTCGATCACCATCGCGTGCGCGGGCGCTGCCGGCACCTGCGACGTGTTCGCCAACGTCAACCACTCCATCGTCGAGTAAGGAGCCAACATGGCAACGAGATATTCCTGCAAAGGTGCCGCGGTCGTCCAGGCTGGCACCGCGTTCACCCACCTGCTCGGCGCCGCTCCTGACGAGTGGAGCATCAACCTCCGCGGCCCGGTTCCCGGTGCCACGAACATCTACGTCGAGGGCGCCCCCGGCGCCGCGACGCTGACCGTCGCCGCCAGCGGCGCGGCGGGCACTTGCGACGTCTTCGCACACATCAACCACAGCATCGTCCAGTAGGTCGCTATGACGAAGAAATATCGCTACTGCTTGATCGTACTGGCGAACCCCTCGGCGGTATCTCCCAGGAACACGCACTACTCCACGCGTAAGGAATGCGCGACAACCAAGGCAGGTGCGGAAAAGATCCGCAAGAAGTACCTAGCCAAGGAAAGTCGACGCTACAAGATCGAAAAGCAGGACGCTTCGAAACCCCTGGGTCCGAAGTGGAGACACAAATAGTGTTCTCCATCGCATCCGAGTTGGAAGCTACCGCGTCACCCATCGTCTGCACCCCGTGCCGGGCGATGGGTGGCCTCCGGGCGGCTACCGAGGAAACGACCCCACCGAGCAAAGTGCTCGTCGGGGTCGTGGCGTTGCTCCTGGGCCTGGTCGCCGGCTACTCCCTCGGCGCGCCCGCGCGCTAGCGCAACTTGACCCGGGGGCGGCGGCGGGGGATGCTCAACCGGTGAGCTACCTCGCCATCGGCCTCGCCGTCTCCCTCGCCCTGCTGGCGCTGCGGCTCTACGGACTCCGGGGGGACGTCGCGAAGGCTCGGGAGCTAGCAACGGCCCGCGAGGCCGAGCGCGACGCGGTGCTGGTGCGGCTCACGACGAGCGAAGACCGAGCCGCGCGGGGGGAGGAGCTGGCCGCGAAGCGAGGGCTGGAAATCGCCCGGCTGTGGGGGATCCTGCGGCGGACGCGGAGCGACGAGGCGCTGGAAGAGCTGATGAAGGACGAACTGGGCTAGCTGTTCACGAACCCGACCTTCTGGAACATGAAGCCCGGGTGCAGGAAGCGGACGATCAGCGGCGCCCAGTGCTTCCGGTCGCCGACCAGGAACAGCGCCCGGGCGGTGAGCCAGCCCTCCTCGACCTGGAGGACGGTCACGGTGCCGTCGATGTTGTCGAAGGGCTCGCCGATCTTGACGTGGTGGCCGGTGTTGGCGTCGATGATCTTCACAGGCTGAGCCTCAGTCCGGTGTATCGCTCGAACGTCGGCACGAGCTGGTCGGCGTAGATGTCGTCGAACCGCTTGAGCTTGCGCACCTTCGTCCCGCGGATGCTGTAGAACTGCATTGAGTAGGTATCGTCCGGTTCTAGGACGATCTCGACGTGGTTGGCCGGCTTGCCCGGCCACCGGATGGCCAGCCCGTCGTCGATGGCCATGACGTACTTGGCCCCGAGCATCGCCTCGATGCGGTTCAGGCCGCCCATCTGCTGGGCGATGGTGTCGGCGATCTTCATCTCACCACCCCGTGACGTAGGCTCTCGCGAAGTCGCCCAGGTCCAGCCGGTACCGGCCGACCTGGTGCGCCGCGCTCCGGGCGTTGGTCTTCGAGGACACGAACCCGATGGACGTGCCCAGAACGAAGATCTCCCACTTCCGCCCGACCTTGGCGATCCTGATCGGGCGCTTGCGGCGGCGGAGCCACGCCTCGGCTTCCCACTTCTGGTCCTGGGGGGTGCCCGGGACCAGGGTCATGTCGAGCTTGTTGATCATGGCCTACCTCGCGTCCACCCACCAGGCGCCATCGCCGCGGTCCTTGTAGTCCGCGACCAGCGACTTGGCGTAATCAACAGCAACTTTCCAGGTCTTGAAGTGCTGCCGGTCGTATTCGTAGTCCGTGCTCTCGTCCCAGGCATCTTCTCCGACCTGTTCGAGCGGCTCAACGGTAAACCCTCGCCCGGAGGGCAACACCTGGATTGCGATGCGTTTGCTCTTCGCGCCTCGCAGCTCGCGGCTGCTGCCCTCGCAGGCGTTCTCGATGTCCCGCCAGCCGGTCTTGGTCGGGAAGTACCGGCCACGCGTGGTCTGCTCGGCCATCCCCCGAGCGACCATGCTGCGCACCATGGGGCCAGCGTCCTTGCCCAGGTACTCCGACAGATCGCGGATGGTGAAGTCTTTGTTGTGCGCGACGGTGCCCACCCGGCACAGGTCGTAGTCGCTGATTCTGACCTTGGCCATAGCTACGCCCCCTTCAGCCCGGAATCCCCGTGCAACTCGTGGCCGCCGGCCGCCGCGAGCCCCATCGTGATCGCCGAAGAAATCAGCGACCAGCTCACCCCGTCACCGGCCTGCAAGGCGGCCGCTACTGTCCCGGCCACCGTTCCGGCCAGAACCAGCGTCCAACCGCCCCACTTCGAGTCGAGCCACCGCAATTTCGCGACCTTACCGGCCAGGGTCCGTGCCGCGTAGACCAGAATCATGATGGCAAGAACAAAGACCAGGGTCCACTGGCCGGACTTGGCCGCGGACAGGAGGTCGCTGGCCACCTCCACGACCTCTCCTGGCTCCTCGGGGACCGGTAACGGGGCCGGCGCAGCGACGTCGGGGGTCTCGGCGGGGGCCGCTACGGCGGCGTCCACGGCTTCGACGGGCTGGGCGAGGGCTGTTGCGGGGGTCAGGAGGGCAAGAATCAGGATGAGTCGTTTCATGGTCTTATGCGATCCTTCCTTGGTCTTCGGCTTTGATGCGAATCCGATCAGATACGGACGCATCGACATCTTCCATGTACTGCTCCACCGCGTCATCCCCACCCCACGAGCGCGCGCCAGCCTTGCTGTGGATCAACACGTCCACGTTCCAGGACTTCCCGGTCGAAGCAGCTAGCCCGACCGCGAAGCCGCACGCCTCGTCGAAGGACTTGAAGATGCGTTGGCGGTCCGAAGCGTCGTCCACAGCGAATTCTACGTCACGGTGAGTCTTCATGATTTCCTCCAAACCAGGGTGAGTGCTTCAGCCAGGGTCTCGAACGGGCCATGGATGGACCCCGATACCCTGGTCTTGTCAATCATCTGCACGTACCACTTGTCGTCGCCGTCCTGGTACTGGTCGGCGTCGAGGAACTGCACCAGTGCCAGCGGCTCCGATCTGTGCCCCCAGTGAGCCTTGGCGATCCAGGAGTCTTCAGTAGTCCGTTTGACCGGCTGCCAGTAGACGTCCCCACCCGAGTTGCGCGAGTAGTCGGTGGTGGTCCCAGCCGGCCAGAGAAGGAACTCGGTCCCTCCCTCGTTCTTATGGATCGACCACTTGGTCTTCGAGGGCAGCTTTGGCTTTTTCATCAGGTACCCCGCATTTCGTCCAGGCGTCCTCGGCGTAGGTCCGTAGCGCGTTCAGGTATTCAACTAGATCCCAGGTTCCATCACGACTGAAGCAACGGTACACGTCGGGCGCATCTGGTGCAACTCTCGGCACATTCACCTTGGCCGGCGGGGGGTTGGTGAGGGACGGCTGCGGCGGCAGGTAGACCGGCGGCCTGTCCTTACAGCAAGACGACAGAAGCACAGCAAGTAGGACTATTTTCGGTACCTGAACCATAGGAGCACCGAAGATACCACGGACACGCCCGCCGCGATGTAAACGTACTTCTTGACGCGTGCTTCCGCCGCGTCGCCCACCGTCGTTTCCAGGCCGGTGACCCAGCGGGTCGCAGTCACTTTGTCGACCATCGGGATCTGGTCGAGCTGGGCGATCAGGTCATCGCGGGCGGCGCGGAGGTGGATCACTTTTTCCGCAGCTCCTTCAGCTCACCCTTGATCTCGACCAACGTGTCGTTGACCGCCTTGATCCCACCACTGATCTCCGTGAGCTGGATCTTCTGCAACTGCAGCTCGGCGGCGTTCTTCGCGATGCCTGCCTTCGACTCCGGGTGCTGCCGGGTGTCCGAGATCTTCTGGTCGACCTGGGCCTCGGAGGGGCGGGAGTAGATCCAGAGGGAAACGGCCAGGACGGACGCCATCAGCATGCAGACGATGCTCAACCACTTGGCCGGATCTATCTTTGGTCGCGCCCTCTGCGCGGCGCGGAAGGCGACCTCGTTCAACAGGTCGGCATAGGGTTCGGCACCGCCGGCACCACGGGTCGCGGCGAGTAGCTCGACACCGAGGGCGGGGGTAGGTGTGCGGTCGGGCATGAGATACGCTATCAGAAGGCCAGGAATCCGTCCAATTAGCTGCCCCACGCCCCTTCCGTGCCCTGCAGCCGGTACGCCTGGCGTTCGAAGACGATCTGGCGGTAGGCGCCCTGCCAGTTCTTGAAGCCCCGCCGGACGAAGCCCTGGAAGAAGTCGAGGGCGTAAGCCAGCATGAAGAACGGCCCGCCGACGAACCCCTGGATGACGTGGATGCGCTCGTGGACTCGCATCGGGATAACGTTCCGGGCCGCTTCCGATTCGTAGAAGATCAAGAAGCCGTGGGTCTGGGCGGTGGGGTGGAAGAAGATGTGGGAGCTGACGGCTTCTAGACAGCCCTGGCTCCAGCGGAAGCTGTGGGCGCGGTAGGCGATGGCCAGCAGCAGCCCCACGAGGGTCGCGGGCAGCGCCCAGAGGTACAGGGGGATGTAGTAGCGGTGGAAGGTCAACCGGTCAACCATTCACTGTTCGCGGCGCAGTAGTCGTGGATCTTCTTGGCCAGCGCACCGAAGGTGGTTCGCTCAGCCGGCGTGAGCGCCGGGTGGTCGGGCAGCATGAAGGTCGCGGTGTCGAACTTCTCGCCGATGCTGGTATCGACGGAGAACTCCGAGGTAACCGCGGTACGCTGAGCCAGCGGCTCGGGTCCGGCGGAAACGGTGAGCTTGACCGCGCCAAACTGGAGTGCATCGTTCATCTTTTTCTTGGTGGTCGTGACGTTGCCCATCTCGGTGTCTCCTTATGCGGCGGCGGGGGGTGGTTCGTCCTTGGCCTCCGGGGCGTCGCAGATCGCGTCCAGGTAGCTGCGGAGCTGGCGGATGGTCGGGGTGAAGCCGACGTTGCCCTGCTGGCCGAACTGGGGCTTGTCGGCGACCTGGGACAAGAGCTTCCACAGGGTCTCGGGCAGGTCCACGACGTCGCCGGGCTTCGCGTCCTTGAAGAAGTCCTCGACGTCGTCGGCCAGACGGAACGCCGCGCGGTCGACCGCGTACCGGCGGTCGTTCAGCAAGGTCTTGGTGATGAGGTCGACGAACGAGAACGGCTCGCTGACCTCCCCCTGGGGGGTTGCGATGCTGACGGTGAGGGTCTCGGGGATGATGATCCGACGCTTCATGTGTTTTCTCCTGGGGGTTTTTCGCCGTCGGGCGATTCTGTTGGCGCCCATGCCCGGACATTACCGTTTCCGGCCGGATGGCGCCAGTCGCAGAACACCGACCCGCCCTTTTCCCGGACCTGATCGCAGAAGTAGTAGTCCTCGCTGTAGCTCCCACCCTGGGGCTGCGGCGTCGAGATGAACCAGGGCCGCCAGCGTCCCAGCTTAGCCAGGTCGATAGCCATGACGCCCGCGCCGATGCGCTCGCACGGCTTGAAGCCCTTCCGGACCTCCGGTAGCTGCTCGACGCACGGCTCGCCCGTCCCGCGGATGGGGTAGGGCAGGCCGGCCACCGTGGCGCCAAACGCCTCCGCCATCATGATCAGCTCCCAAGGAGCTATCGCCTCGAAGCTGGCGTCATCGTCGAGCATCAGGAGCCAGTCGGCTTCGTGCGTCAGTGCTTCCTGAACCAACATGTTCCGGCACTCGTCGATCAAGACGTGCCCGATGGCTTTGAAATCGCAGACCGACAGCAGCGGGTAGCGGTGAAGCTGGCCCATCGCGGCGGCGAGCGAGATCGTGAGCCCGGTGTAGCTGGTGAAGCGGTACGCCGGGAGCCCAATTAGGATTTTACGAGGCGTACTCGACATCGATGTTAGCGGACATCACGGCGGCGGTGCTACTCCCCGTGTAGGTCGCGATGATGTGTAGGACGTCGCCGGCGGCGAAGGTGTGGGTCCCCTTGACGAAGGTCGCCTCGTTACCGCGGGCCGCCGTTGCCACGGTGATCGCGCACGGCGTGCCCATCGCGGCGAAGCTGTCGCCATCGTCGGTCGAAATCTCGACGGTCACGGTGACGTTGGCATCCCGCGCCGCGGACAATGTCGCCGCTAGCCCGATGACAGAACCGGCCGCCGTGCAGTGGATCATGGACAGTGACGCGCTGGGCTCATTCGTGGCCCCGGTCATGCTCATGATCGAAGCAGCGACGGCGCTCGAAGGTGCTGGCCCGACCAGCTTGTGGGCCATGCGGGTGTAGAGCTGCAGGCTGAAGTCGGTACCGGCATCGTTGGTGAATTTGGCGATGTTCGGAGCATCGTCCTTGACCCAGAACTGACCGAACGCGGCGTAGTCCGCCGCCGCCGCCGCCGCCTCCAGCATGAATACGCTGCCGTCGAGCCGAGTGGCTCCCGCGTCGATCCACAGCGCCCAGGGGTGGGTGATCGCGCAGTTGGCCCCGGCTACCGGCGCTCCAGCGATGTAGACGGTGGCCGCGTCGACACACGGCACGTCGCCAGGCAAGCTGGCGACCGTCATGGTCGGCTGCTCGAACCACACGAACCGCTGGGCTGTGGCGTTCGGGCCGGTCGCCCACTCGACGGAACGGCCGATGTCGAACAGGACGTCGACGATCTCGGCGTGTGCTGTGATGGTCGTGTGCGCGCCGCCCGTGATCGTCAGAGCCTCGGCGGGGGTGACGCCCGCGCCGACCGCTTGAAGGATCGTGACACCGTACCCGCTCGCGGGTGCGATGGTCAGGTCGCCCGCCCCGGTCTCGATCAGGCCGTGGCTCAGCTCGGTCCAGGCGGTGGCGGATCGCGCGGCGGATTCGAGGCAGATTGTTGGGTTCGTGCGGATGGGTCGGGCGAAGTCGTAGGCGACGTCCGCTTTGCGGCAGACGATTAGGTTGTTGCTCTCGGCGGACAGACCAAGCACGAGTGAATCGGGCGTTTGAGCGGTTGCGTATTTGAGACACGCATCGTAGGCGTTGCCGAATTGTGCTGGAGCATCGTCTCTATGTGTGCTTGCCCCGTAAACCGTGGTCCCATAATCGTTGTCGATCAATAGTCTGAGGGTGCCATTGGCATAGAACCATAGGGTCCCGCCGTTGACATCAGTAGCTTGAATACTTTCGTGGTTATCCCCGGCAACCGAAAAGTCAACCTTCCCGCCCCGCACCCGCATCGCCGCCAGAGTCGCAGCCCCCGGCGTCAGGTCGATCATCGCGCCAGTGGCCAGGGCGCACGCGGTCGCCTTGATGAAGTTTCCGGTCCTGGCCGCGTTGAGCGCGTCGGTGAAGACCAGGCCGTTGTTGGCAAGAATCGTCGCACTATTCGCCAATGCGATCCAAAGCGCCGCCGTGCTGGTCAGCGTCGCGTTGGTTCCAGCTACCGGAGCGCCGTCGATGTAGACCGTCGCGGCGTTGGTGATGGTGCTGGCCCCCACGAACCCGTAGGTGGGAGCTTCGATGAAGACGGCGCGTTGAGACGCGATAGCACCGGTCGCCCACTGGACAGTTCTTGCCAGGCCGAACAGTACGTCGACCGCCTCGGCGGTGGTCGTCACCGTCGTGTGCGCGCCGCCCGTGATCGTCAGAGCCTCGGCGGGGGTGACGCCCGCGCCGACCGCCTGCTGGATCGAAACACCGTAGCCCGTGGTCGGAGCCAGGATCGACTCGGCGCCATCGTTGTACATGGCGTAGGTGGTGTCAGCGATCACCCAACCCGAGTTCTGAAGCTTCGCCGTTCCGTTGTACCTGGGGATGTGGTTGTCGGTGCCGGCCCCGATCAAGCTGCTATTCAGGCTGCAGGCTGACTCGATGATCGCGCCGTCCGGCAGGACGTGGCAGGTGATCGTCGCGTAGTCATTGGCCGCCAGCGTGGTGAAGTCAGGCGCCCCGGCGTCCCCGAAGTCATAGGAGGCGACGAACGTCAAAGCCTTGCCACCCGCCGCAGCTTGCTGGATGTCGATGCTGAACCACTGCCCGGCGGCGATATTGGTCGGAATCTGCAGCGCGGTGGTCGTGATGGACAGGACCCCGTAGAACTGGTTCCTGGCGTTGACGTCGATGGTCGTGGTCGCGCCGGTCAGGTCCATGACCAACGGGGTGTCGTGCTGCCCGGCGGTCCACAACTGGGCCTTGTTCAGGAACGACACGTTGCGCACGGCCACGCCGTCGTGGAACCGCAAGAAGTCGGCGGTCGTGTTGTACCAGAGGTCACCGTCCACCAGGGTGGTGGGGTCGGCGGTGCGGCAAGTAAGGGCAAGGTCGGCCCCGACGCCGCCGTGCGCGAACTTGATGCCCTGGCCGATGGCGAGGGCTTGTCGGGTGATCTCAATTGCCGGCGCCGTCCTGGCGACGTTGTCTTGATCGACAATCACCAGTGCTTGGTTGAGTGCGCTGGTAGCCAGTGCGACGTAAACGGCATCATCTGCGGAGGCGTGCGCGATTGCAATCGCCGCCGTTGGGCTGATGAAAGATGCGTCTCCAGTGCCGATATGCAGCACCGACCCGGTCGAGGCAGCCTGCCTGAGCGACTCGATCATCGGCGCGGTTCTGATTACGCCGCTGTCCTCCGTGATCACCAGACCCGAGATGTTAGTGTCCGTTGCGAGCGCGATGCCGAGGGCGTCCAGCGCACTAGCATTCAGCTGAACGGGTCCGCTGTCGACGGTGATGGTCCGCCCTACCCCCGCCCCGCCCTGGTCGTATGCCTGGTCCAGGGTGTTATCGACCGACCCCGCCGACAGATCGAAGTCCGTCCCGGCATCGTCCGTGAAAATAAGCGTGTTCGGGGTCGTGCTCTTGACCCACAGGTAGCCGAACGTCGCGGCGGGGGAGGTCGGCTGCGCGGCCTGCTCGTCCAGGCGCAACGCGCCCCCGATGAAGGCCAGGCCGACCGCATCCGTCATGGTCAAATCGGCTGCAGCGAACGGAATGTATCCAGCAGCGGAGCCTACGAAGCCCGCGCTGCTGCTCATGGGGTTGAACCAGCTCATGCGCTAACTCCCGTCTGCGGAGCGACGGCGCCGATTTCGGTCACGGTCACGGTGCCGGCGGTGCCGCCGGTAGGCGTGATGATGCTCAGGTACGCCTGGTCCGCGCTTTCGACCGTGATCTCATACCCGGTGTTGGCCGGCAGCCACATGTCCGAGACGGTGGCCACGACGGTAACGCTGCCCTGGCGCAAGCAGACCTTCGTGGTTGACAGGATCATGAAGTGCTGCGGCTCGGTGGTGGCCGGCGATGCGACCAGCGTCATCCGCGCCGCGGCGGCACCATGGGCCTGACTGATCGCCTTGCCGATGGTCGACCGCTCGTGCATTCCTAGTAAGCGTCCCATTACAGCTCCTTCTTGAAACCGGCTTTGGTCAGCTCTTTGTCCACCGCCTCGACGGCGCCCTCACGACCAACCGCGCACGCGATGACGTTCAGGTAGCCCATGGCGTAGGCAAGGGCGGCCAGCATCATGTTGCCCGGGAAGTAGGTGACCACGTAGCCCCAGGTGACGTTGGCCGCCGCCGTCGTTTTCATCTGAACTTGCGTCCCAGGACTTATCAGGAGCGGGCCGACCGAGTCGCCGGCCTCGACGAGCATGCCGATCCCGCCCTTTCCGACCAGGAGCTGGTTGTCCCCGCCCGCGACGCCTTCCAGCTTCAGGGACAGAACGGCCCAGTCGTCGACCCCCTGGATGATGGTCTGGGGAGCACCGTCGGCGACTTCGACCTGCCCAGATTCCGTCGAGAAATTTGCCATGCTGCTACCCTATCGCTTTACCGGAACCGTAGCAAATTAGGCAAAGTCGGACGCAGGGCTTCTGCTCGAAGACCGCGTCGACGCCCAGCTCGGAGCGGATCCGGCGGGTCGATAGCTGGCGACGGACCCAAACCGTCGCATGGACCTTACCGGCGCCGGAACATGCTACGCACTGTTTTGCCGCAGCTCGTGGAGGTAGAGGGCGCCGACCTTCTTGCACCACGTCACCTTAGACGAATCCGTCAAGTATTTCGAGGCCCAAGGTAGGGTCGCGGCGGCTTTGCTCACGGTGTCAATGGTCACCGGCTGGCCCTGCTCCCGGAGGTACCGAACGACCCCGGTCACGCCGGTTGACTGGCTCCACCCCGCGTTCCACGCGAAGGTGAAGACGTTGACCTCGGTGATGTTGCTCCAGTCGACGCCGCCGAGGCCTCGTGCGATGGTCTCGAACAGGTCGCAGGCGATCTTGACGTTGACCGCGGGAACCAGCAAATCCTGGCGGGTGTAGCTGGTGCCAAACTTCTTGTTGTAGTCGAGCCGGACGGACTCGACCACCTGGAGCAGCCCCCAGGCGCCCCCCTTCGTCTCCCTAGGATTGGTGTCGGATTCCTTAGCCGCGAGCGCGTGGAGGTACTCGACCGGGACCCGGGGGCACTGCGCGGCGTAGACGCCGTCGTAGCCAGCATCCAGGGTGGTGGCTTCGGCGGAGGAAACCAGCAGCAGGGTGCCCCCGGCGAGCGCGGCGGCGCCGATCCAGAATCGCTTGTTCACTCTCCGACGCTACCCTTTTTCACGAACTCTGGCAAAAAACGATCCGGCAACGCCGCCAGCACCTTGATCACCGCCAGGCACAGCCCCGCGCCGGCCACCGTCTCGCCCGCGGTCGCCACCACTCCCAGGTAGTCGTCGGCATAGAGCACCCGCCACCAGCCGGCGAGCACCGCGCCCCAGAAGCTCATGCACAGGTCGCAGGCGAACGGCTTGACGTCGTCGATCATCAGCACCTTGATGCGCTTGAAACTCCGGACGAGGTGGACGATGAAGAAGGCGGCGGCGGCGGTCGTCAACATCGGCCCAGCTCCCTCTCGACGATGACCTTCCCGTTCGGCCAACGGCCTAGAAGTTGGGACCCGGGCAAGGACGGCAAGACCGCGGTCTGGCGCATCGACCCGTCCCAACTTCTAGGCCGTTGGGCTGGCATTGTCTGATAGAAGCGGAAGGTGTGCGCGCTCAACACGGACACCCCGTCCAGTACGTCAACGTCCGGCCGTGGACCGTGATCCAGCCGTGTGATGATTGGTAGACGTCGTCGCCGTTGTCCGCGACGTCCTCGTACTTGACCGCGCGGATTTGTCGAAGGCGCGCGTCGACGTCGCGCACGGTCTCGTGGTGGTAGGCGGTTGCTGCCATGTGCCCCTCAGACCCGCGCAATCAGCTCCAGCCGGTTCCCGGCCTGGGCGTAGGTGTAGACGCGGCGGCGGACCTTGCACGGGAACTTGGTCGAGTTGCCGGCGATGGTGTGGACGTTGCCTTCCTCGTTGTTCTCGACGATCTCGATGTGCCCGGCCGGGCTGCCGGTGAAGCCCCGGTCCCAGATCAAGAGGTCGCCACGGATGGTGTTGCGCGCGGCGTCGATGGTCGAACCGGCCGCCGCCACCCGGTAGCCGAGCGCCTTCGCCGAGCCGATGGGCATCATCTTCTTGCGGGCGGTGTCCATGAAGGTCGCGGCGAACGGCAGCGGCAGCTCGGTCGCCCGGAAGCAGTAGTTGACGAAGAACTCGCACCAGTGGCCGATGGGCTTCTTGTAGTCCGTTCCGTAGGGGTAGTTCCGGTACCGGTGCAGGTCTTCCCCGGCGTTGTCCTGGAAGGCTTCGCCGTTTCCGATCTCCGAGATGGCGACGGCGACCGCGGCCAGTGCTAGGGCGCTCGGCGCCGGGCGGGCGGACAGCTCGACCCAGCGGGCGAAGGACATCTGGCCGAAGCAGCCGT
>Ga0180732_1000629_pt1 | contig 27867 bp, 22 predicted proteins | sample KR11_01MetaG_FD_148674 | JGI IMG/M metagenome (GOLD analysis project Ga0180732, IMG submission 148674) | Groundwater microbial communities from the Olkiluoto Island deep subsurface site, Finland - KR11_0.1 MetaG | ecosystem: Environmental > Aquatic > Deep subsurface > Groundwater | place... | reverse complement strand
AAGGCGATTAAATCTTTCCTTATCAGGGGTAAGTTTGTCTGTGAAGCGAGGAGAGAAAATAGTACAAGAAAAGGGCTACAAACTAATCGACCATTAGGCCTAAAACTGCAAAACTAAAGGGCGTCCCCAACTTACCCCCTTATCAGGGGTAAGTTTGTCTGTGAAGCGAGGAGAGAAAATAGTACAAGAAAAGGGCTACAAACTAATCGACCATTAGGCCTAAAACTGCAAAACTAAAGGGCGTCCCCAAGTTACCCAAGTTACCCCCGATAATTGATCAAATCGACTCGCTCCTCGCCGTCCATTACGGCTTCACCAACGAGGAGCTGGACTTCATCATCAACTACGATATCAAATACCGCATGGGCAAGGAACTGAACAGCAAGGAGGACAACGATGGCTGACAACACTTTGGCCGTTTTTGAAAACCATAAAATCCGGCGTCATTACGATGAACAGATGGAAACCTGGTATTTTTCGGTGGTGGACATTATTCAGGTTCTGATACAGCAGCCGGATTATCAGGCGGCCCGAAACTACTGGAAAGTTTTAAAAAACCGCTTAAAAAAGGAAGGCAGTGAGTCGGTTACAAAATGTAACCGACTGAAAATGGAAGCCGCGGACGGGAAAAAATACCTGACCGATGTTGCTGATCCTGAAACCTTATTACGGCTTATTCAGTCGGTTCCCAGCCCCAAGGCTGAACCGATAAAATTATGGCTGGCAAAGGTTGGATATGAACGATTGCAGGATATGAGCGACCCGGCCCGGTCACTCGACCGTGCCCGTGAATACTGGCAGCAGCACGGCAGAAGCGAAAAGTGGATTCAGCAGCGAATGATGGGGCAGGAAACCCGTAATAAACTCACGGATTACTGGCAAGGCCACGAAATAACCAGAGAAGACGAATTTGCTGCTCTCACCAACATCATTCATCAGGAATGGAGCGGTGTTTCAGTCAAAAAACATAAAAATATCAAAGGGCTCAAAACGCAAAATCTGCGCGACCACATGAGCGAAGCGGAATTGATTTTTACGGCGCTTGCGGAACTTTCCACCCGGCAGATTGCCGAAAGCGTGGACGCTACCGGTATGGTTGAAAATGCGGACGCGGGGAAAAAGGGCGGTAAAATTGCGAAGAAAGCCCGATTGGAATTGGAATCAAAAACAGGCAAAAGCGTCATCACATCCGAAAACTATCTTCCGCCGACGAAAAAACAAAGACAGATAAAACAAAAACCGGACAAGAACGCGGACAAAAAATGATTGCAGCATCGCTCGGCAATACGGGATTACTGAGACTGCACAAAACCGCATTCCTCTGCAGCCGCAAAATACCCGCTTCGGTGGTGCTTAAATGTTATGACTGGGCCATTGAACAGCGTGACCAGGGCAACTGCATTATCAGCGGTTTTCACTCCAAGATTGAGAAAGATGTTTTCCATTACCTGCTTGCCGGCACTCAGCCGATCATTATGGCATTGGCGCGGGGGATGAAAGAAAGAATCGAACCGGTAAACAGGGCCGCTGTTAATGACGGTAGATTATTGATGGTTACGCCGTTTACTGAAAATATAAAGCGCGTCTCAGCAGAAACCGCGGAAAAAAGAAACCGGTTTATGATTGAGCTGGCTGATGAAGTTGTTATCGGGTTTGCCAGTAAGGGCGGGATGCTGGAACGGCTATTTGCAGAGGTTAAAGGTCAGAAAGTAAGCTGGATTCAAGAATAAAAATATGGTGTGTGGAGTTAATAAATCGGGCTAATCGGGTAAGGGGGAGTTTCTCTCTCCCCCCTCTCCACAACACATAGCAAGCGGGTCCGCACCGTAACAAATTGAAACATTTTAATATTTATGATATACAAATACAACCCCCAAGAATATTATTGGATTCCTGGGTTGCTCTGCTGGCAAGAGATCTACACTCAAAATTTCTGGCGAGATAGTCTTTAGAAAAACCGTTTTTTGCTAATGTTTTGGTCAACAATCATAAAATCTGTGGGAATAGTAAGAAAATATATAATAACTGCATAGGCGCTTATGGATGGGAATTGACGAAATTCCTCATCGCTCTACTTTTTGTTGCTGGTAATTTGCGACGTCAATATTAGATATGACTATTGAGTTACCTCACCACAAAAATCAAATAATTGTTTATATGACAACAAGTTGCACATTTTCATGCTATTGCAAATCCATTTGCGTGGTTTGTTGAATAGAAAGAACTTTCAAGGGCACTGGTGAGACAACTAAATAGTCATCATATTAGATGATGCAAAATTGCTTTAGGAGCTATAATGTCTGTCGACTTAAACTCAACTCTAAAAATTCTACAAAAGCTTTCTGAAAAATCATTAACCATCGAAATATTATTACCATTATTTTATGCCTTGGGTTTTGAAAAAGTCGACTATCATGGAGGGCCATATGAAGGAGGTAAGGATTTAATATTTTGGCGGCATGATGAACTTGGCCTCGTAGAACTTGCTGTTGCTCAAGTTAAGAAATATAAATTATCAGCCAAAGCATCTGATGATAAAAGCTTTATGGAAATTGTTAATCAATTACAATGTGCATTTGAAAATCCAGTACCTCACTTAGATGGTAAAGATTATTTACCTTCAATTGTCTACTTAATAACTCCATTCCCAATTGAAACTCGCTCACTTAAAACACGTTTTCCAAAATACTCGGCTCTTCGTACTCAAGGACTTAAGATAATTGATGGCCCACTTCTAATAAACCTTATAAACCAATACTTACCTGACTTAGCCAGCAGTTTTTTGGGAATACAAGAATCTATTCACAAGGTATCAACTAACAAACTAAATAATCAGACTTTATTAAATGCACTCGATTTTAAATCTGAGAAGAATATTGCATCATTTTATTCAGATCTTGATATTACATTTGGAAATATTTCGGCAAACTTATTTTTTTCTTTAATCCCTGTTCAAAAACATTTCTGTTTTAAATTTACAGAACTAGAATGGGATAAATTTGAAAGCATTTGCCAGTTAGCATTGGATTCTTACGATTTTTCACTCATTACAAATTCTATCAATCAGATAAACAAATCATTAGCGGATAAGAAAAAAGCTTATACTACTGCTCACAAAGACGGTAAACACAAAGACGATATAATTGAAGCTGTTACTGTAAATATTGAAATAGATTTGAATTCAATTACATCATTTTTTGAATCAAAAAAAAGTTGGCTCTATAAACAAATATCTATATTGAATGATCCCTCTACTCAATTAGATAAATGTCGTAATGTTTTGAAAGATTGTCATAAGTTGTTTGGTTTTATGGATTTACTATTAACTGATGGAAATATTTCTACAATATTTAAGTCATTTACATTAGAAAAAGATTGTGAAAAAAAGGATTCAATCACTCGTATTAAAATTCCTATAAACAAATTGGTTAACACTGGTTTACATTTTGCATTTCTCGGGGAAGCTGGTGCCGGAAAAACAACATGTTTGCAAATGCAGGCTAGGCGTATCCTATCAGATTCTAAGAGCAAAGATGTAGTTTTATTCTTACCATTGGCCCCAATAATTTCTAATTATAGAAAAACCATCAGATACAATGAAGAGTTATCTGCTATAGAACATCTCAAGACTGCAATTGTTGAATATTATAGATTAGAGGGAATAAAAATATCTCCTAATAACTTGGATGACACTTTAGAAAATTCAAAATCTTTGCTTTTATTTGATGGAATAGATGAAGTTATAAGCTTAGCAACATGGATTCTTGATGCTATAAAGACAATGGCAAAACGCTATCCGAATTCACAGGTTATTTGTTCTGCGAGGGCTGGAGGAAAATATTTATCTGATATCTCCTTTTTAGGAATTAATCTATTACCCTTCACCGATCAACAACGAGTAAGTTTTTTTTCTAATTGGTTTGACAACCCAGATGACGAGCGTGTTAAGAAAATCATTACACACTTGGAAGAGCATCCAAACTTAGCCGAAATTGTTAGAAGTCCTCTTCTATCCACAATATTATGCGTATTGACAGAGCATGGCGTAGAACTACCGGAAAGCGAGATTCGTCTGTATCAAGAACGTATGCGCCTTTTATTAGGCCATTACGATATACATAAACTAACAGTGAGGCTATCCTCAACTCAGCATCTTCTTAGCACAATTGCCAGAAAATTAGCATTTTCTTTTCATGAACATAAATTGAGGGAAATGGAATTTGATATGTTAATTAAAATAGCAATTCAAAACGCTCCGCAAGGGACTGATGAGCAAAATATATTAATAGCTGTAAATGAACTTATGCATCCTTGCAATATTTTAGTACCTATGAGTCATCGGAAGAATTTTGGTTTTGGTCATTTCCGTTATCAAGAGTATTTAGCAGCGTTAGAATTAGTGCAAAATCGTGGGATTGATATCGGCCCTTATTTATATCAAGATTGGTGGAGGGGGTGTTTGGTTCTATTCGCTCAACTTACTGATGATATTGCATTTTTAATTAATAAGGCGCTTGAATCAAAAACAGTTACAGAATCAAAACCTACCATTGATGCTATATTCAAGGTTAGACCATATGAAGAAAAAGAAAAATATTTAGCGAAAATAGATAAGGCTCTATTAGATGAGGAGTATATACTTAGTAGAAGCTCTCGACGCTAATTTTGAAAACCAGGCTAACAACAAATCTCAGTTAGATGGGTAGGGCTGTGCCTTTAAGAGAAATTTTTTAAATAATGGCAGATCATGCCTTTGTTACGTATAGCTGCTATCTCTGATTCTACTGACTACAAGAATATTTTGATAGGTTTCTGATATCTTTAGGTCTGAAATGCAAATCCGCGATCAATTTCACAAATGAGAACAGAGGTAAGGGTCAGATTTATAGGCTTCCCGCCAGCCTTGACTTGACAACGCGTTTCATTGAAAAGTTCAAAAAACTCCCAACCATTTGAAACCAAGATTCTTGACTTAGGCATGAAAACTCTTTATGAATTGAACCCATTGTGAAAAAGGTATAAATTTAATTAGCGGCTTCGTATTTGCGAAGCCGTAATATTTTCTCTTAATAGCGAAGTCTTAAAAAAATGAAACAGAAAATCAAAAACATGATTTATAATGCATCTAAGGATGCATATGATAAGGGTGATTTGCCATCGTCGGATTTTCCGGAGATCGAACTTGATGAGCCCAAGGCAGAATCTCACGGTGATTTTTCAACAAACATTTCAATGGTTATGGCATCAGTACAGAAGATGCCACCCCGCAAAATCGCTGAGGCAATTATAAAGAATATAAACGATCCGGATGGAATAATTGATAGAACTGAAATAGCAGGACCGGGGTTTATTAATTTTGTCTTAAACAAATATTCCTGGCATCCTGTTTTACGTGAAATTCATGAACAGGATACATTATATGGTGCTTCAGATATTGGCAAAGGGAAGAAAATCCAGGTGGAATTTGTAAGTGCAAATCCTACAGGCCCGCTACATGTTGGACATGGCAGAGGTGCTGCTGTTGGAGACAGCATCGCAAATATTCTTTTGTTCTGCGGTTATAATGTTGAGAAAGAATACTATATTAATGATTCAGGAAGGCAGATAAGTACACTTGGCCGCTCTGTTTTCATGAGATATAAAGAGCTTTTTGGGACAGATGTTCAATTCCCTGAAGACTGTTACCAGGGCGACTATGTTCGTGATTTAGCAGGAAAAATAAAAGAAGATAAAGAGGATAAACTTTTATCAATGAGCGAAGAGGAAGCCATATCTTATTGCGCTCGTTTTGCAGCGGATAAGATTCTATCTGAGATAAAAGAGGACCTGGAGTCTTTCGGGGTTTTGTTTGATAGCTGGTACAGCGAACAGGAACTCTATGATTCCGGTAAAGTTGATAAAATATTAAATGATTTTCGCGAAAGTAAAGTTATATTTGAGCATGATGGGGCTATGTGGTTCAGAACTGAAGATTTTGGGGACGAAAAGAATCGTGTTGTAGTGCGCAGTAACGGACAGATGACTTATTTTGCTTCTGATATAGCATATCATCAAGACAAGTTTGATAGGGGTTTTGAAAGAATTATTGATGTATGGGGTGCTGACCACCACGGATATATTCCCAGAGTATCGGCTGCAATAGAGGCTTTAGGTTACGGCAGAGACAAATTTGATGTTATTCTCATTCAACTGGTTAATCTGCTGCGAGGTGGAGAACCAGTTGCGATGTCAACCAGATCTGGAGAATTTGTTACTCTGAAAGACGTAATCAATGAAGTAGGCAGTGATGCGGCAAGATTTATTTTTTTAACGCGTCATTATGAGAGCGCACTTGATTTTGATCTTGAACTCGCCAAAAAGAAGACAAATGATAACCCTGTGTATTACGTTCAATATGTGCATGCCAGGATATCAAGCATTGCCCGGAAGGCACAAGAAGGGGGAATAAGTGATATGGTCTGGAGTGATGCTGCAGTATCCAGACTTACTGAACCCGAGGAGATACAATTAATTAAGATTATGTCGCGTTATCCCGAGACAGTAAGATGCAGTGCAGAGTATATGGAACCTCACCGAATCACATATTTCCTGATGAATCTTGCATCAGCTTTTCATGCCTATTATAATAAACACAGGGTGCTTACAGACGAGGCTGAATTGACTCTTGGACGACTTTATCTCGCACTTGCGATTAAAAAGATAATCCGAAACGGTCTTGCACTACTCGGCGTGTCTGCCCCTGAAAAAATGTAATTGTAACGGCCCAGGTTTACGCCTGCCCTGGCGCGACTTGATATGCATTTCTGGCACGATCTCACTGAATGCTACGATAAACGTTTCTACCCAATGGGACAGGGAAGCCAGGTCTGGGCCAGGGGTTCAAGGTTAGAGAGCGATGAATAAAAAAGATAAAAAGAAGTTTTCTTTTCAGTTTTTACCTAAAGGGCCCTTAATATGGATTTTTTTGATTATTTTTGTTTCCGTATGGATGTTTGCTTTAGGTGTTCTTGTTGGGAGGGATACGGCTCCTGTAAAATTTGATATCGAGAAACTTCAGAAAGAATTGGTTGCTTTAAAAGAAGCAGTTATCAGGAAGGAGCAAAAACTTTTTAAAGTCGATTCAGATGCGGTTAGGGATAAAACAGATTTTGGCTTTTACGAGGCACTGAAAGAAACCAAAAAATATAAGAATAATAGAGCTGATATATCTGACAAACAAGAAACAAAACCTCTGTCTCAAAATAATACTGTAGAAGTAAAGGAAAAGGTAATTCCCGACGATGCTAAAGTAAATGAAGTCGAGCAAGAAAACCAGACGGCAATATTAACCCAAGAAACAGAAACCGATAAAAAGTATGCAATTCAGGTTGCATCTTTAAAAGATTCAAAAGATGCTGACGAAATAGTGGCAAGCCTGAAAAAGAAAGGATACCCTGCTTACATGATTTCAGGCAATATCCCTGAAAAAGGTATTTGGTACAGAGTAAGGATAGGTTATTTCAAAGATAAGGCTGAGGCCGATGACACTCTTAATAAGTTAAAAGAGGAAAAATATAGACCGATTCTGGTGAATCGATAGAGGTCAGAGGTCAGAGGTCAGTGGTCAGAGGCCAGAGGTCGGAGGTCGGAGGTCGCAGGACAGAGGTCGCAGGACAGAGGTCGCAGGACAGAGGTCGCAGGACAGGAGAGATTGATGAAAATTACTAAAGAAGAAGTTGTTCATGTTGCGGACCTTGCCCGGCTCGATCTGGATGAAGAGTCCATCGACAAGTTTGCCGGACAAATAGGTAATATACTGGAATACGTTGATATGCTCAATCGCGTTGATACAGAAGGTGTATCTCCAACTTCACATGCGATTTTTCTTACCAATGTTTTTCGAGAAGACAGAATTAAAGAGCATCTTGACAGAAGTAAAGCTCTTGCAAATGCTCCTGAAAAAGAGGATGGGAATTTTGTAGTTCCGAAAGTTATAGGGTAAAAAGGAGCAAAAATACAAAATGAATCTTTATGCGCTTACCATACATGAAGCCCACAATCTATTAAAAAACAGAGAGATATCTTCACAGGAGCTGACTAAAAGCGTTCTTGATCGAGTTGAGTCTGTTGAACCGCGCGTGGGTGCATATATAACTGTTGCTGCTGAAACAGCAATGGCTCAGGCAGAAAAAGCCGACAAAGCTATTGCAGCCGGGAATATTACACCCCTTACGGGCATACCTTTGGCCATAAAGGATCTTATTTGCACAGAAGGCCTTCGCACTACATGTGCGTCAAAAATTCTTGAAAATTTTGTGCCACCTTATGATGCTTTTGTAATAAAAAAGCTGAAAAAAGCAGGTGCGGTGATTGTCGGAAAGGTGAACATGGATGAATTTGCCATGGGTTCATCTACAGAGTACTCAGGCATTAAACCGACTCATAATCCATGGGATTTAGCATATATTCCAGGCGGTTCAAGCGGAGGGTCGGCAGCGGCTGTTGCTGCTGATATGTGTTTAGGGGCTCTTGGCTCAGATACCGGAGGGTCAATAAGGCAGCCGGCGTCTCACAGCGGAGTGGTTGGTATGAAACCGACATATGGCAGAGTTTCCCGTTTTGGCCTTGTAGCATTTGCTTCTTCGCTTGACCAGATTGGTCCTATGACAAAGGATGTTACGGATTGCGCTGTATTGTTGAAAGCTATTTCCGGTCATGACGCTGGAGATTCGACATCAGTACCCAGGGATGTGCCTGATTATACAACATTTCTTGAAGAGGGATTAAAAGGAATTAAAGTCGGCATCCCAAAGGAATATGATTCTTTAGCTGGTCTGGATGTTGAGGTTGCAGAAGCGGTGAAAAATGCAGTAAAGACCATTGAAGGCCTTGGTGCTGAATGTGTAGAAGTCTCCCTTCCCCATACTGAATATGCAGTTGCAGCCTATTATGTTATTGCCCCTTCAGAGGCCAGTTCAAATCTTGCCAGATATGATGGTGTAAAGTATGGTTTAAGAGATAAAGGTAAGAATGATCTTATAGAGATGTACAGAAGCACAAGATCGACGGGCTTTGGTCCCGAGGTCAAACGTCGTATAATAATAGGGACTTACTGCCTTTCATCTGGTTATTACGATGCATATTACAGGAAAGCTTCCCAGGTACGCACATTGATTATAGAAGATTTTAAAAGAGCGTTTGAAACCTGTGATGTGTTGTTATCTCCTGTAGCTCCAACGCCGGCCTTTAAAACAGGGGAAAGAACAGAAGATCCCCTAAAAATGTACCTGTCTGATATATTTACCCTTTCGGCAAATCTTGCAGGCATACCAGGCATGTCGGTTCCATGCGGATTTTCTTCACAAGGGCTTCCAATAGGCCTGCAGATCGTGGGAGAACATTTTAATGAGGGAAAGATGATTAAAGTGGCATACAATTTTGAACAGGCAACAGATTTTCACAAAAAAAAGCCTGTGTTGTAGTCGAGTAGTTATTTTCCTGCTCGACAACTCAACTATTTAGTGCCCGAACGAAAACTAGAAAATTTTTTCAAGTTCAAGGAAGACGCAGATTTTAACCGCAGGAATACATTGAGTATTTTGAGGATTAAAATTTAAGCCTGACGCAGAAATTGGGAAAATTAGCAGTTTTCGTTCAGGCACTATTTGACGATTTTTGAAAGGATAAAAAGTATGACCGTTAAACCAGAAGGCGAAGAAATAAGAAAGGCGGTTAAGTGGGTTTCTGATCAGAGGAAGTTTGAGCCTGAAAAGGACCTGAATAAAATTATAGAGAAAGCCTGCATTAAATTTGACCTTTCTCCCAAGGAAGCAGATTTTTTGCGACGCTTTGTTCTTGATGAAGCTTGTTAATGGAAAATGCGGGCTAAACGTGTCCAAGATAAAAATACTTCCTGAAATTCTCTCCAATAAGATAGCTGCCGGTGAAGTTGTAGCGCGTCCTTCTTCAGTTATAAAGGAACTCGTAGAAAATTCACTGGATGCAGGAAGCACAAGAGTTATAATCGAGATTGAAAACGGCGGCCTGTCTCTGATGCGGGTTTCTGACAATGGCACTGGAATGAGCCATGATGATGCCCTCCTTTCCCTGGAACGTTACGCAACCAGTAAAATCTATAAGGACAGAGATTTATTTTCTATAAATACACTTGGTTTTAGAGGTGAAGCACTCCCAAGCATTGCCTCTGTTTCCAAATTTTCTCTTATCACGAGAGATGAAATATCTGAAGTCGGCACAGAGGTCTTTTTAGAGGGAGGAACGATAAAAAAGGTCGCTGAAATTGGTGCCCCTGTGGGCACAATGATAACTGCCAGGCATCTTTTCTTCAATACTCCTGCCAGACGGAAATTCTTAAAGACAGTAAAAACAGAAATGGGGCATATTGTAGAAACCGTTGCGAATATTGCATTGGGATGGCCTGATGTCCAATTTAAACTATATCACAATGGAAAAACAGTTAAAAAGTGGTCTGCATCGCCTGATCCGTTTAACAGGGTCCTGGATGTTGTCGGAAATGATATGAGAAATGATCTTTTAAGAATCAAATTTGAAGACAACTTTGTTTCTTGTGAAGGATGGATTTCATCTCGCCGGGTTTCACGAAAAACTTCCAGGGGAATCTATATATATATAAACGGCAGATTTGTACGGGATAGAGGAATACAATTATCGCTTTTTGAGGGATATGCCGGAAGATTGATCAAGGGGCAGTTTCCTGTTGCAGTACTTTTTATAAAGGTTCCATATGATCAGGTGGATGTAAATGTTCACCCGACAAAACACGAGGTTCGGTTAGCACAGCAGAAGCAGGTTCATAAGGCATTGATAGAGGCTGTGTCAGAAGTATTGCATATGGCAGATCGGCCCAAATGGACTTCAGTTGATTCTTCCAGACAAGAGCCTTTTTTTGTTTCAGAGCCTGTTCCACAGTACAGCAAATATATCAAATATATTCCTGATTCTCATGCTATGCAAAAAAGTCTGTGGGAAGAAAAGCGTTTTAGTGATTTAAGGGTAGTTGGTCAGTTTCATAATACATATATACTTTGCGAGTCAGACGATGATCTGGTGATTATTGATCAGCATGCAGCTCATGAACGGGTTCTTTTTGAGCATCTGAAAAAACTTTCCATGAATTCAAAAATAGAAGTTCAAAAACTTTTAATGCCGGAAACTATTGATATTGGACATAGAGAAACACACATACTTGAGAACCTTATTCCGGATCTGAAAAAACTCGGACTTGAAATTGAGCCTTTTGGCGGAACAACTTTTGTGGTTAAGTCTGTTCCCGCTATTCTTGCAGACAGGGAGATTAAGCCGATTATTTTGGAAATTGCGGAGAAAATGCTGGAATCCGGCTTAACTCAAGGCCTGGAGAAAACAATTGATCAGTGCCTGATGCTTATTGCCTGCCATGGAGCAATCAGAGCAAATCAGCGGCTTTTGGATAAACAGATAAATGGCCTGCTTGCCCAGCTCAATGAATGCGATAACCCGTCACATTGTCCTCATGGACGACCAACATGGATAAGCTGGACTTTGGGGTCTATAGAAAAATCTTTTAAAAGAATTGTGTAATAAATAAGTAACCGTTCACGGTTCACGGTTCACGGTTAGGAAGCGACCCGCCCGCCTCGCAAGCGAGAGCGTTGCGGGCAGGTGAAAATTGAATGCTCAAACAGTCAGCTCTTTTATATTTTATCACCAGCGGGTTCGTCCGGTATTTATTGAGAAGTCACTTGGCAGCTGACACGTGAATTGGCTTGAAAAGTGTACCGTCTGACAAAGAAGCCGAGATTTGCGAAGGCTTACGGGCTTATGAAGAGATCAAGGCAACCAACCGTGAACCGTGAACCGTTACATAAATAGGGATTCAGGGATTCTTTGTGCTTTACTTAAAGTTGTATTGAATCCCAAGTGCTATACTGAAAACATCTTTGTCGTACTCAACGCCGGCAGATGTTTTTTCTTTATCAAAAAAAGATTTCATAACAGCGATGTTTATATCTAAGCCGGGGATAGCTTCATATACTGCTCCGGCACAGATAGTACCGGCATCCAGTTGCGGTTCTTCAGGCACCATATCGTCCGCTTTTATTCCGGTATTAGAGTACATGTATCCAATACTACCCTTAAGCCGCGGTTTAAAGGTGTATTCAAATGCGACAGCCAGGTCATAGCTGTTGCCGCCCTTGCTCTCGTCGAGAGTAGTTGTCGGTCTGTCTTCCCAGTCTGCATTTTTTTCAAAATAGTATGTAAAACTTGCCTGAGCCTTTAGATCAGGCGTGAAATTATATGAAATTCCAGTTGCCAGAAGGGCAGGAAGGTCTCTTCTTATCTTTTCACCATCTGTAACAACGGCCACATCAAGTCTGTGAGCCTTTGTTTTAAAATCAAGTTTTGTTTTAGTTTCATACTTTAGACCTATATTTAATTTTTTTGATAAGGAAAGATTTATGCCTGCAAAAGCTCCCCATCCATCGGCATTTTCTTCATAGTTAATGTAATAGGTTTTGTCGGGCGCAACACCTGAAAGTGTAGCCAATCCCTTTGATTTTTTTTGAGCATCTATATATCTTGCACCAAGAGATACAGATATCATGTCATTCAGATCACATGCCCCACCCATAGTGTATCCGTAATAATAGCTGTCGGATTTAAGGTAATGACTTTTAATAGTGCTGAAAGCTCCGCCCGAGCTATTTATTATTCCAGTGGCAATATCATGGGTTGTTGCGTTTCCGTTTTTATATTCAACCATGCCGCCGCCACCGGGAATGGTGTAAGCTGTAAAGATAGCCCATCTGTCCTGCCTGTAAAGACCGAACATGCCAGGTATTGTCGAAGGTTCGTCAGACGCATAATCAACATCGTCGATCGTATTTGTATATTCTTTGAATATGTGTAAAACGCTCAGATTAACATAAAGGCCGTCATCCAATTTCATTACCCCGGCTGGATTGTATGCCACTGCATCTGCTGAATCGGTTGCGGCATTTCTGCTGAATGTCCTCAAGTACTCTGAGCTGAAACATTGTTTATTATCTATACCACCGGCATAAAGAGGAGAACTTCCAGAAAAAGTCAGGACTAAAATGCATAGAAAATAATAGAGTTTTTTCTTTTTCATGGTATATCTCTAAAAGGTTCACGGTTCACGGTTCACGGTTGGCTACTTTGCGTTTTTCATTCAAGCCGATATGGAGAGGCCTTTGCATAATCCCAGCATTGTCATCGCGAGCGAAGCGAAGCAATCCCCAATCAATAAGGAGATCACTTCACTTTGTTCGTGACGATACTTCGGATCAGATTGCCACGTCGCTTTGCTCCTCGCAATGACCAGAATTGAGCATAAAGATACATTATACAAAGGTCTCATAAAGTTCGATACCTTTCAATCTTCATCGCCTTTTAACCGTGAACCGTGAACCGTGAACCGTGAACCCAAGCAGTTACGAATAACCACATATAACATTTTACATTTATTGTAAATTACAAAAAACACTTCGGGCTTTATCTATTGACTAAAACCACAGTCTAAACTATAAAAAAATCAGTTCTCCACTGTAGAACAGGTCACGACATTGCACCTCGATATAATAGCCCAAAACCAGGGACTTCAAAGTGGACATCCACTATGGCTCCAAACATAGACCAATATAATCGCAGGATTTCCTACCTGCGAGTCTCTGTCACAGACCGATGCAACCTTTGCTGCAGCTACTGCCTGCCGGTAAAAAATCTGAAGCTTCTTGATCATGCTGAGATCTTGAGCTACGAAGAAATCCTGAAGGTCATTATAGCCGGCGCTGAATGCGGAATCAGGAAAGTGCGGCTGACAGGTGGTGAACCGCTGGTTCGTAGAAATTTCGTTCAGTTTGTTGCATCCGTGTGCCGGATACCTGAACTCGAGGATGTCAGCATCACCACAAACGGTGTGCTTTTAAAGGAAAGAGCCAAAGAAATTTTTGATGCAGGCGTTCATCGCATCAATATCAGCCTTGACACACTTAACCGCTTGAAATATGCCAAAATCACGGGACATAATTGCTTTGATGATGTCTGGGAAGGGCTTCAGGAAGCTGAAGCGATTGGCTTTTCGCCCATCAAGATCAATGTGGTGGCTGTCAGGGGTCTAAATGATGATGAATTTACTCGACTTGCCGAGTTATCTGTAAAAAAGCCTTATCATGTCAGGTTCATCGAGTACATGTCGATCGGGCACGATAGCCAGTGGAAGCCTGAAAAATATATCTCTTCAGATGAAATCAAATCCAAACTCGAGTCCATTGGTCCCCTTCACAAAATTTTGCGTGCAAGCCATGACGGCCCTGCCGAAAGATATCGCTTTGAATCAGCAAAAGGCGAAATTGGCTTTATCAGCGCTATCAGCCACCACTTCTGCACTACTTGCAACCGCCTCAGACTCACAGCAAACGGCAAACTTCGCCCCTGTCTTTTTGCCGACAATGAGGTTGACGTAAAGACGCCTCTTAGAAATAAATGCACCCGGCAAGATCTGAAGGAACTGTTTCGGGAAGCTATCGCCAAAAAACCAGGACGACACCATGCCATGATGCCGGATAGTGGAGACTGTCTCCGTCCCATGTATGCCATCGGAGGATAGTGCATGGCATAAAGTTCCCTCGAATGGGATTATTTTGGGGGACATTTCTGACACATGAATTATAAAACTTGACATTTATCCTGCAGAATAGTAGGAACAAAAAATTATTAAATAAAATCAATTTTTTAATAATTATATAATAACAAGAGGTTAAGTGCTATTTAGAGACCTTTGCAGAACGCGACATTTTTTTGTCAGGCAAGGAAGGCAAAAATTTTAACCGGAGGAATACATTGAGTATTTCGAGGATTAAAATTTGAAGCCTGACGCCGCATCACGGAAAAATGGCAGTTATTCAAAGGTCTCATTTAATGGTTCTGTCTTTATTTCGCTTAGAAAGGGGGTGAAGAGGGGGAAGGCTTGGGTGGTCTGAGGTTGTTGGACAAATTGTTGTTATTTATATTTGGCGCTTTAAGGAGAAATTTATTATGAAGAAAATATTTATTATTTTATCAGCAATAATGCTTGCAATTGCAGTTGCAATGCCGGCGAGCGCGGTTGACTGGGATTTTTATGCAAGTGTGCGTATGCAGACATTTAATACTAATGCGGATGAAAATAATCCTTTTTATGGAAATGTAACGGGTTTTGACGATAGAGATTCAACATGGGGGCTTAATACTGTTTCACGTATTGGTGCAACAGTACAGAATGGCGATGTAGGTGGCCGTTTTGAATATGGCCATAATGATACCGGTAGTGCTGTTACCTTAAGAAGACTCTATGGTACCTGGAATTTTGGTCCCGGCGAACTGCTTGTAGGAAAAGACTATACTCCCATTCATTTTGTTACAAACCAGGTGTATGAAAATGACGGTGGTTTGAGGAGCTTTGGTGGATTCTTTACTTTTCGACCCATGATTCAGGTTAAGATTGACGACTTTAAACTGGCACTTATATCTCCGAACAATGGGGCGCCTGACGGAGCGCCAGCTGCGCTTACAGTTCTAGGCGGAGGCGATTATGATAATACCTATCCCAAGGTAGAGGCAAGCTATACTTTTGCAATGGATACCCTTTCTGTAAGACTTTTCGGTGGCTGGAACGGTTATGAGGCCGCTAGTGCTACAGACAAGATGTACAATATTAACAGCTATATATATGGCGTTGCAGGTGTAGTTAATGTTGGGCCCGTAACAATGAAGGCCATGATCTGGGACGGCCAGAATGTAGGTTTGTACGGACTTACCACAAATCATGACGTAGACGACACTGCTGATTGGGATGCAACTGCTGCTAGTGTTCGAGACAATGAAAGTTATGGCGGCGTAGCGTCTGTAGGTGTTAAGATAAACGATGCCGTTGGTATCGAGGCTGGATTTGGCTATGTTTCAGCCAAAGATGATCTCGTAGGCAAAAATGATAATGATGAAGCCTGGGCTGCTTATCTGCAGGCTCCAATTACTTTGGCACAAGGCGTAACTGTTGTTCCTGAAATCGGGCATTATGATTATGAAGAAAGTGATACTAATACGGATGAAGGCTATGAGACCTATTTTGGCGCAAAATGGCAGATTGCCTTCTAAGGCTTTGCATTAAAAAATATTCTTAGGATAAAAAAACCCGGGTTAATTTGGCCCGGGTTTTTTTGTTTTGCTGCTTAGAAGCTCAAGTTTCGCACCCACTAATTCCTATGGGCATTCTATGGCAAGGCAGGTATTAGATAGTTTTTTTTAAAAGAGCAAAATAATATGATTGATATTCTAAACCACTATACCTTGGGATTTGACCAGGACAGGCACATAGAAGGTTTTTCACCAGGGATAAAATGCCGTGCATGTCTCGCTCCTTACAAACTGACCTGCCCGCAATGCTTCGCAACGCGAGGCGGGCGGGGTGGGTATGGTGCCGTTGCCAAAGCCAGAGTGAACATATTTTGCTTTTTAAAAAAAACTATCTAATACCTGCCCCTTAAAGCTTTTGCTGCATAGAGGGGTGCGAAACTTGAGTTAGAAGTTAGAAAAGTATCTGGAAATGAGTTACTAAAATATCATTGTCTTCATGATAATTGGCATGCATTTCCTTTCTTAGCGTATAATTAAGCTGCCATTTAATATCCTGGCCGTGTATAAACCAGTTATATCCGACAGTATACCAGCGGCTGTCAAAACCATTGTCAACTGTTCTGTCGGGATCATATTCATCATACCTGGCGGTAAGCTGAAAAGTGTCGGTCAGGTCATACTGCCCCTGTATTCCATAGCCGTAACGTCGGTTTGTTCCATGCCCGTGTTCCTGTATATATTCGATCTGAGCATGAAATGGGCCAACATCCAATGCTGAGTTGAAATCCCATATGTTCAGGCGCTTAGTAGCATCATCATTTCCGGTCTGGTTGAAAGCATAGCTTGTGCCGAAATTTATATATTTTATTGGCCGGTAAACAACCATGGCAGTCAGCATCATGTTGTCATTGTCATTTTCCAGGTGATTGAATGTATTCCCATTGTATAACCCTACTGCATAGTAGAAAGGTTTGTCGTGCAGTTTGGCTCCGTGGCCCCTGTCGTCAAATTCACCATTCTTTGCTGATTCAAGGCTTATACCAATTTCACGCTTGCGGCCTATCTTATCAACAACAAGGGGTCGTTCACATAGAGGAAGAACCGGTCCGGCAACAAGGTATGAAGGCGAAAAACGGGCCTTGAACTGCCCTGCAGTTACATTAAAGTATGGATGGTGAGCATATGTAAAATAAGCATCCTGCAGCTTGACGCCGACTTCATCATCGTCTGCATCGGCACTATCGCCATCAACACTGACATGGATATGATATTGCAATTTGTCTATAACTTCGCCATACCATCTCAGGCGCACACGCCTTATAGAAAAACCATCGGCCTCGGATTCATCAAATGCATTTTGATTAGTTACTTTACTGAGGTCGCCGTTCTCTATATATGTGTACCTTGCCTGCACACGTCCTTTAAAGTTAACACTTTTTGGTTTTCTGGCAGCTTTAACAATAAAGTTATCTTTTTCCTGTTCCTTTTCCTGTTCCTGGGCTACCTTTTTCGTTGGTTCTTCTGATGTCGTTGCTTTTTCAATGTCCTTATCGGTAATAATGCCCTTTTCTTTCAGAATATTCAGCAATTCATCCGATGAAATCTCGGCGGAGCTGCTTACAATACTGCTGAACAGAAAAACCACGCTTAACAATACAATGCTATACCATTTTTTCATGCTGGGTTTTCCTCCTTTGTCATCTTTTCAATATTAAGTTTTTATAAATAATGCGGACAATAGCCGTAATTTTCTGTTATATTCTCTGTTCAGATTTTTTGATCAGGTTCGACAGAGACTCTTCTATGGTTTCAGATGTGAAAGGTTTTTCAATAAAATCATGAATCCCTGCTTCCTTTGCCTTAGATAATAGCTCTTTGCTGCCATAGGCTGTAATTAGTATCTTAAAGGCATTAGAATTGTGTCCTTGAATTCGTTTTAAGAGCTCAATTCCATCCATGTCAGGCAATCTATAATCTGCTATAATTATATCATAATTTTCATTCTTCAATATTTTCAAGCCTTCTTCTGCGGTTTCAAGGGCTTTAAGTTGACATCCCTCTCCTTCAAAAAATAAACTAAGGGAGTCTCTTATCCATTCATCGTCGTCTATAAGTAAGATTTTCATGTTTTTTAGCTTGTTAAACAAATCCATCTTATACCTTTAAGAAATAAAAAAGTCGCAGTATGATAATTGATGAACTCGTAAAAAATCGTCACTCCGGTAGATCCCGGATCGAGTCCGGGAGGAGTCCAGATGGTCTGCAACTGCTTGAAAAGACTGGATTCCGGCTTTCGCCGGAATGACGGAAAACGGTCTTTTTGGACTTTTTACGAATTCATCATAATTCCTTTTCTTATTTAGTGGCTGACGGAAAACCTCCTATTTTTCGGCCAGAAATTTAAAGCACGCCCATTTTATAAGATTGGCCGAAACAATGACAAAAGCACAAATGCTCCAATGACAAAAACCACCGATTTCCAATTACTTAGTTTTGGTCATTTTTTAATTTGGTATTCGAATTTGCCCGCCCTGGCGCTACGTGCTATCCTACCCTGATATGTACCGCACTTTACGGTTTAAGCCAGGGAATCAGTCTACTAATCTGTAGACACGGTCTGGGCCAGGGTTTCGAGTTTCGGATTTCGACCTGCCCGCAATGCCTGTGCTGGGATGCATCGCGGTCACGAAAAATATACACTATGCCCAGGTTATTATTCTGTCCATGATCATGTTGCATGGCAGGCGGGTATTCGAATTTTGTCCGAACATGACTTTCCGTTCAGGCACTATTTAAGCATAATACATGCCATTAAGCATCAAATCAAATAAACGTTTATATTCAAATGGTTAGAAAAGATGGTGTTGGCAGGAAATCTTGGCTGGAATGTAAATTTAGAAAAATTGCTAAATCATTATTAGAAAAATTGCTATATTTAATCTTCATCCCCCTGCCGTCGGCGGCCAGGGCTTTCTAACCTTGAACCTGATTAGTTATGTTTATTTCTTCGGTAACGGAAAGTGTGATAGTTTATGTTTAGGAGTTTTGCTGCTTTGCTTTCGTTGTCTCCAGCCATCTTTAGCGCTTTTTCGATATAGAATTTTTCTAAAGATTTTTGAACAGATGGAAGATCAATACCGGCAGGTGTAATGGGGGGAAAACATGGCATATTGCTGTCCGACCTGGCAATTTCTCTACTATTAAACCCCTCTATTCCAAGATCCTGGATTGTCAGCTTTGGCCCCTTTCCGATAACCACCCCTCTTTCAATTAGATTTTTCAGTTCACGGACATTGCCCACCCAGTTGTATTCCTTTAAGGCTGTTTCAGCCTCCGGGGCAATACCTGTAAATGTTTTGTGGAATTTCTTGCTGAATTCGTATAAGAAATGCTTTACAAGAGGTATGATATCTTGGCGGCGTTCATTCAGCGAAGGTATCTGTACCTTGATAACTCCCAGCCGGAAATAGAGGTCTTTTCTAAGCAGTCTGCTGTCTATCAGTTTGTTTATGTCCTTGTTTGTGGCAGAGACAATTCTTGTTTGAATTTTAAGCTTTTTTGTGCCGCCTATTCTGTAAAATTCCCCATATTCAAGAAACCGGAGAAGTTTTGCCTGGGCGTCCAGGCTCAAGTCACCTACCTCATCGAGAAAAAGGGTGCCGTTTTCCGAGTCTTCAATTAATCCCTTTTTGCCGGATATGCTGGCTCCGCTAAACCCTCCTTTTTCATAACCAAACAGCTCACTTTCAATAAGTTCTTTTGGAATAGCAGCACAATTTACGGTAATCAGGGGGCCGTTAAAGTTGGGGCTTCTGGCATGTATGGCGCTTGCAATGAGTTCTTTACCTGTGCCTGTTTCTCCCAGAATAAGAATAGGCGTGTCAGGGCTTTTCGCCACTGTTTCTATAAACTCCACAACATCTTGAATAGCATTGCTTTCTCCTATGAAACAAGGCAGGGTTTCCTTAAAATATTTATCCTGAAGAGCTTTAACTTCTTTTCTAAGCCTGATAGTTTCGAGTGCATTGCTGATAATTATTGCCAACTCGTCCATGTGAATGGGTTTTACCACATAATCATAGGCCCCAAGTTTCATGGCAGAGATTACAGTTTTGATATCTTCATAGGCAGTTATCATTATGACCAGAATTTCAGGGCAAAGCTTTTTTATTTCCGATAAAGCTTGAATGCCATTAATGCCCGGAAGTCCGATATCAAGAAGAATAAGGTCCGGCGGGCTGTTTTTTATGGCTTCTATTGCGGTTTCGGCTGCGGAAAAAGCATTTACCTGGTAGTCAGATTCAAAGGCCATAGTTATCCCCTCCCTTATGACCTGTTCATCGTCGACTATGCATATGGAGTATGAAATCATCTCTGTTTTGTTCTTCTTTCCAGCGGGAGCTCAATCTTAAATTCAGCTCCACCCCATTTACTGTCAAGCACACCCAGAGATCCACCGTGATCTGTAATTATTCTGTGACAGATGCTGAGCCCAATTCCGGAGCTGTCGCTTTTAGTAGTAAAAAACGGATCAAATATTCTGTCTTTGAGGCTGGAAGGCACACCTGTCCCTGAGTCTGCAACACTTATAAAAATACGGTTATCTTCCATGTATGTTTTTATTATTATTCTTTTGTTTCCATCCATATTTTTCATTGCTTCAGCAGCATTGGTCATCAGGTTTAAAATCGCCTGTTCGATAAAATGTTGATCAATATGGCAGTGCGGCAAATTTTGAGATAGAAATTTTTCTATTTTGATACCGCTTTTTTGAAATGTGACGGAAGAAAGATTTATTGCTTCTTCAACTGGATGATTGATTTTCGACAGCATAAGTCTGGGTTCGCCTGGCTTGGAAAAGTCCATGACTCTTTTAATGACGGATTCAATTTTATTTGAGGCTGATTTCAACTGTCTTATTATTGTTTTAACCTTTTCCGGGCTGTCTGTTTTGTCATAGATTTTTTCCAGCGTGTTTAAATAAATATTGATGCCTGAAAGCGGGTTTCTTATTTCATGTGCAATGCCCGCGGTAACACGCCCTAGAGAAGTCATTTTATCCTTTATCTTTAAAAGACGTTCCATTTCCTTGGATCGAGTAACGTCCATCATATTGAACAATATTGCTTCTTTCCCTGAATATTCTATAAGACTGATTCTGCAGCATACCCATTTTCTATCAAGCTTGTTATCTGATTTTTCAAGGGGATAAAACCTGAAGCTTATATCAAGAGTCGACACTTCTCCCGAAACTATCTTCTGATAGTTTTGTTTAACCATCTCAACATCATCAGGATGTATGCCTTTAAAATCCATAAGCTTGAAGGAACGTGAAAGGCGGCTGAAATGTCTTTTCTGTTCAGGATTATTATATACAATTTCTGAGTCTTGTAGAATAAAAATGCCGGTCAGTGAATTTTCAACCAGGTCCCTGAACCTTTTTTCGCTCTTACGCAATGCTTCCTCAGTTTTCTTGCGCTCTATAATTCTACCCAAACGTTCTGCAATAACATTGATAAGTTCTTTTTCTTCCTTTGGGAAAGGCTTTGATATTTGTTCAAGATAACAGATCTCCAAAGTCCCTTTATGTTTGCCATGCACAACAATATCACTTGTCTGTTTCCAGATACTCTCTTTAAAGTTTTTTGTTTTATAAATTTGATCTTCAAGAATTATGCGTGCAGAGGTTATTGCCGGATATTGCGAGGAGGGAGGTATTAGATCAATTGTCCCTTGAAGTATCTCGTCAACTGTAATATTATTTTTTACAACCAGGCTGGAAAATGCATAGAGGCAATCCAGTTCTTTTGCTCTCTTTTTAATTGAATTCCCTGAATTGCTCTTGTTCATTGTCTTTTTTAATGACATTTTATCACCAATGAGCTTCAGTATTTATTGAGATGTTACTTATGATGAATTCGTAAAAAGTCGTCACTCCGGTAGATCCCGGATCGAGTCCGGGAGGAGTCCAGATGATCTGCAACTACTTGAAAATACTGGATAGCGCTAAAGCTTCACTACGTGCCCGGCTTTTGCCGGAATGACGGGAAATGGTATTTTTCGACTTTTTACAAGTTTATCAAGATATAATGAAGATAGTAAAACTTCAACACCATTTTTTGTGCTTTCATGCTAATAAAGGATAGTAACCGTTTACGGTTAACAGTTTACAGTTAACGGTTGATCAAAACATAAAAGCAAGAGGCTCAGTTGTGAGAACTCAAGCTTATATTTCATGTAAGGTTAAGGTGTTTTCTGAAAAAAAATTAATTCAAGAATTGAGATCAATATCAAACATGCTTCAATCATTACAAAATTCATTAAAAAAACTGTGAACTGTGAACCGTGAACCATTACAAAGGATATTAATAAATGGCGAAAGAAAATGATGTAGTACTGGTGTACTTTGAAGACAAGCCGCTTATTTTTGCCAGAATTGAAAAAATTTTGCCGGATGCCAAACCTGACTGGTATCATGTGAAGCTGCTGATTCTTCAAACGCCGATTTACGCTGTTACATGGGTCTTAAAGGACACCTATATTGATGGTAAAGAGTTTACAATGGGCGGTAAAAAAGTGCGAATGGAAATAGTTGTCTGTCCGGAAGAATCAGTAAAGCCTACATTTCAGAAAAAGAAACAAGGAATGCCCAAAGAGTCGGCAGGAGCCAAAATAATATCTCTGGCGGATTTGAAGAAAAAATAACCCAAGTTTCGCACCCACTAATACCTGCCCTTTAAAGCTTTTGTTGCATAGAGGGAGGTGCGAAACTTGAGAAAAACAAATTATAGCGGTTAGTTTTGAAGGATTCACCGGACAAAATAGTAATTTCAGCCTCAAGAAGAACTGATATCCCAGCGTTTTACATGAAGTGGTTTATGAGACGAATTGAGATGGGCTGCTTTGATGTGGTGAATCCTTATAACAGGAATGTATCATTTGTACCCGCCACTCCGGACAAGGTTCATACAATTTTATTCTGGTCGAAAAATTTTGGGCCTTTCATAAAAAGCAGATTCGGGGAAGAGCTTAGAGAAATAGGATACAATCTTTATTTTAATTTTACCATAAATTCTTTGGAGCCGTTACTTGAACCTAATGTGCCTGCTTTAGAGGAACGTATTCGTCAGCTAGAATATCTTTGCAGAAATTTCGGTGCTGGTTCTATAAGCTGGAGATTTGATCCTATATGCTTTTATAAGACAGAAGATGGAAAGATCCATGACAATCTTCATGATTTCAACTATATTTCAAACAAAGCCTCCCAGTATGGCATCAAAAGATGTATAACAAGCTTCATGGATGATTATCATAAGATTCGAAAAAGAATTGCAAAATTGCCTGGCTTTGCTTTCATTGATCCGTCAATTGAAATAAAAAGCGAAATTGTTCTTAAAATGAAAGATGAGCTGGCTGATAAAAACATCAGTCTCCATACCTGTTGCGAGAAAGAATTACTGTCAATTCTTCCTGAAAGTTCCGGTATTACAAAAAGTTCGTGCATACCTAATGATCGTCTGATGGAATTGTTTGGAGGGTCTCTTTCCCTTAAAAAAGATTGTGGCCAGAGGATAAAAAATGGGTGCGGATGCAAGGTGTCTGCAGATATCGGATCATATAGTCTTCATCCATGCTATCATAACTGCCTTTTTTGTTATGCAAATCCAGCTTCAGACTAAAAATTACAAATTTTATAACTATGCATAACTCCTTAAAAATAGGATCAATAGTTCTTGATAATTCAACAATTCTGGCTCCACTTGCCGGTATTACCAATTTGCCTTTTCGGCTTTTAGCAAAAGAAGCCGGCTGCGGTCTTGTCTGCTCTGAAATGATAAGCGCGAACGGTCTTGTGCGCGGATCAAAAAAAACTTTACAGATGCTTGACTCTATACCTGAAGAAAAGCCTTTATCTGTTCAAATATTTGGAGATGATCCTTCAATAATGGCTGAAGCAGCTAAAATAGTTGAATCTTCAGGGGCATCTTTACTGGATATTAATTTTGGCTGTTCAGTTAAAAAGGTGGTTAAAACAGGTGCCGGTGTTGTTCTGATGAAAGAGTCCGAAAGGGCGGAATCATTGTTAAAAGCTGTTCGAAAGTCAGTAAGCATACCGGTTACCATAAAAATAAGGACAGGATGGGATAAGTCAGGGGCTCATGCTTTCAGGATTGCAGAAATTGCTGAAGCGTGCGGTGTGGATGGAATTGCCGTGCATCCTCGAACCGCTGTCCAGGGATTCAGAGGCAAAGCAGACTGGTCAATTATAACTTCAGTAAAAAAAATCGTTTCTATTCCTGTAATTGGGAACGGAGATATTATTACTCCGGATGATGCCGTTAAAATGCAAAATGAGACTGGATGTGATGGTGTTATGATTGGAAGAGCTGCAATAGGAAATCCATGGATTTTTGCACAGATTTTGGCACGTTCCAGGGGCGAAGGGTCGTTTTATGTAGATTTTGAACAACGCTTTAAAGTTATGGTCAAATATGTTCATGAGTCAGTAAGATATTTTGGAGAAAAGCGCGCATGTTTTATGATGCGCAGTCGGCTTGGATGGTTTGTCAAAGGATTGAAATGCAGCAGTAAATTCCGTGAATCGATAAAAAAGATTTCATCAGAAGATGAAGCCATAGATCTTTTAAAAACATATATGAAATTTTTAGGTTGTGAAACAATTTAGGTATTAATTTGCTTGTCCGGTAATTTTTTGAGAATTAGAACTCAGGAGAAAAGCTATGAATGGATTGCTTTTTATTGATGATGAAGAGGGTGTTCGCAGATCGATACTTCGTGCTTTAAAGAATGAGCCTTATAAAACCTATGCTGCAGAAAACGGTGAGAAGGGCATAGAATTTATCAAGCAAAACATATCGGAAATAGTAACGGTTATCTCTGATTATAAGATGCCTGGCTTGGACGGCCTTGAGACGCTTTTAATTATCGGTTCCATTAACCCTGAGATAACACGTATAATACTGACAGGTTATGCAACTATGGAAGCAGCCATTATGGCTACGAATGAAGGTATCGACGGTTTTCTTACAAAGCCGTTTGACAATATTGAATTAAGAGCAAAAATTCACGAAATCAATGTAAGAAAGCATCTGAAACAGTTTGTTTCTGAACAGGTATATAAGGAGATCGAGGCTTTTCCTTTAGCTCTAACGCCCAGATTCCATGAAGTATCTATACTTTTTTCTGATATTCGGGGATTTACCAAAATGTCACAGGGGGTTGCCCCGGAAACTATTGCAGCCTTTCTGAACGACAGTTATTTTACTCCAATGGGTGAGATAGCATACAAACATAATGGTACTGTTGACAAGCACATAGGTGACAGTATCATGGTGGTCTTTGGGTCACCTGTAGCTCATTCCGACGATGCAGTCAGAGCTGTTAGATCTGCAATTGCAATACAGCAAAAAGCAAAGGAAATTGACAGCAGCCAGAACAACCAGGATGGGTTAAGGCTTAAAATAGGAATAGGAATATCAACCGGGAAGGTATTCTCCGGCATTTTAGGTTCTCTGAGAAAAAAGGAGTTTACTTCAATAGGTATGGCTGTGAATATTGCGGCAAGATTGGAAAGTATGGCAGGGGAAGGCGAAATACTTATCAATGAAAGCACATTTAAAAAGGTTGAAGGGCAGATAGATGTTGAGCCATTACCCCCAGCTAAATTCAAGGGCATAAATGAGCCTGTTAAAGTTTACAGGATTAAAATATAGTAACTACTCAGGTTCACGGTTCAGGGTTACCTTTCTTTCGTTAACCTTCACTAATCCAGAGACTTGAACCTCTGAACCTGTGAACCTCTGAACCTGTGAACGCCTGCTATTCCTTTATTTTTACTGTACTTCCGACCTTTATGCTTTTGCCTGAAATAAGGGTTGCCTCGGCTCTATCAGGATAAAGTGCGGTTATCTTTATCTCTCCAATTTTAGGCCCTGGAATAAAAAATTTCTGGCTGTCTTTTCCTTCAAATATATTTCCGCTATCATATACTTCAAGTTTGTCTCCAAGGATAAGACCCGATCTTTTTCCTGAAGATATTATTATCTTGTCTGCAACACTTGAAATTACATATCCTTTCCAGGGCTGAATGCTGAGAGCGTCGCAGATCTTTTCGCCTATGGGAATCACTGCGTTTAACAAAGCATCGTTTAAAGCCGGTATTTCATTTGCATTGTCGGTTCTGAGATTATTAAGGTCTATTTCATCAACCTCGATTTCGTCGTCAAAACTATCATCGAAAATTTTTGCACCGGTTTCAGTATCATAGACTTCTACAGCGATTTGAAATCGAATAAAGTTATGGGTATCTTTGAACCACAGAATTCCCTTGCTTTCTTTATTCCCGCTTATGTCTATAAGACTTCCTGTGACAATTGCATTTAGACCAAGTTTTCTGCCTGTTTCTGCAAAAACAAGGTTGTCAATTTGCCCAGAGGCAAGTCTGGGGGGTACAGCCATTTGATCGGGATATTCTGGATCTCCCGGTTTTATAATAAGGATGTCCGAGCAAGTTTCTTTTAAGCTTTCGGCAAGTTTAATATGGAAGATTTTTTCGAAGTTATTAACGGCAAAAAAAGTACGGTTTTCGAACAAAGTTATTCCAACCTTTTTCTTTAAATCACCTGCAGGGGCTTTTATATCACAAGCTATTTTTTTTATAGCCGGCAAAAATGAGCATCCTGTAATCAGCGCTGCGAAAGAAAATAAAAAACAGATGGCAATAACAACAATTATTTTATTAAAAGTCTTTAAAAAATAAAATTTCATTTTTTTCCTATTGTAGTGCCCAAATGAAAATTAGCAGTTTTCGTTCAGGCACTATTGTATTCGACGGCAACTTTTGTAGTAATGCCGCCCCTTGCAGTAAAATTTCCTGTAATTTCCATCCACTTAGGATCAAGTGCTTCAACCAGGTCATTTAATATGTTGTTGACAAGATGTTCATAGAAAATGCCGACATTTCTGTATTGTAACATATAAAATTTCAGCGACTTTAATTCAACAATCTTATTATTTGGAGTGTATCTAATTGTTATACATCCAAAGTCCGGCAGCCCGGTCATGGGGCACACAGATGTAAACTCGGGCTGCTGAATTGTAATATCAATATCCCTTGCTTCTTTATATTTGTAGTCAATAGTTGTGATCAAATCGATTTTAACTGTGTCCGGTGTTTTTATGTTGCAAGTTACCCTTTTTTCAGACGTTTTGGACATAAGGCTACCCCCTCGGCATCAATAGGAATTGAGACCTTCGCAAAACGCCCCCTTTTGCCCAATTTTGGTGTCAGGCTCAAATTTTAAGCCTCGAAATACTCAATGTATTCCTACGTTTAAAATTTTCGCCTTCCTTGAACTTGAACAAAATTGAGCATTTTCCAAAGGTCTCGAATTAAGGGTGTGAAACTTGAGAACACTAATAAAGAATAAATTATGATCTGTCAATCAGACTATTTTACTAACGGAAACTAAATAGTTATCATAATTGTAATCCATAATTAGAATTTGTGCTGCAAAATAGTGTTTACAAAATTGCACTTATCTTATAATAAAAAAAATATAGTTTTGTGCTTTTAATCATTATTACACTACTGTCCGGTTTAAACTTTCAGAGTATCAATTAAGTGTTTGAAACTATATGACATATTGACAAAATTAAAAGGGATCGATTTGAATTTGCCCTAAACCTGGTTTTATGGTTCTTTTGCAGAAA
>Ga0180732_1000628_pt1 | contig 27884 bp, 29 predicted proteins | sample KR11_01MetaG_FD_148674 | JGI IMG/M metagenome (GOLD analysis project Ga0180732, IMG submission 148674) | Groundwater microbial communities from the Olkiluoto Island deep subsurface site, Finland - KR11_0.1 MetaG | ecosystem: Environmental > Aquatic > Deep subsurface > Groundwater | place... | reverse complement strand
TAGAAAAATCAACAAACACACTATCTAATGAAGAAAAAAAAATAAAAGGTGATGAATACGAAAAATTTGTAGCAGAGCATTTTAGAAAAGAGGGCTACTATGTTTGGGAACATGGTCAAGAAAAAGGTAAGCAAGATGGCGGCATAGATTTGTTTATTAAAAAAGGGAAAGATACCTATTTCGTACAATGTAAAAATTGGGAGAATTGGAAAATAAATCATGATACAGTTCAGGCTGTACAAACAAAAGTAAGAAACTATATGACAGAAAATCCAAATTTAACGAAACTGTTAAATGGAAATAGTAAAAAAATACTCTATGTAATGCCTAAACCACTACTCACTAAATCAGCATATGCATATATAAAAACGCAACCTGAAATATTAGATTTTAGAATTATTCCAATGCCATAAAATACATTATTTATAAGCACTTTTACATGAGCATTCAAATTTTCTCTAATATTTCAATAAATTCATCTTGTTGATATAATTTACAAAAATCAATCATTGATGGAATAAGAATTTTCAATTCACTTGGTTGTAATATATCATAAATCATCAATATTGTATCACTATCATCTTCTTTAGCAACTTTAACAAAATCAAGTTTTTTATAAAATTCAACTGCTTCAGGCTTACTGTCAACAATTAATGCCCTACAACCTGTTGTAGATTGTTGAATGATGGCTAATAAATTAACAAAGGTTACAAGTGTACTTCCAATACCAGAACCACAATTTCCGTCAAAAGTACATAATCTAGTTATTTTAAGTGCAGGTATTGAATATTTCATACTAGGAGATATATCTATTTCATCTTCTATCTTTGTACGCTCAAGTGTGGCAACAGAAACAGATACATATCCAATATATCTATCTGAATCATCAACAAAAAAATAAGTTTTAAAAAGACCTTGTTGTTGATGTGAAAATGCAAATTGCTTAATATATTTTTTAAGGTGTTCATTTGTACAAGAAAAACTTTTTTTTAACCTATCGTACGCAGTTTTAGAAATTGTAGATAAGCTAACAATTTTAGGCACTGAAAACTTATCGAGCGGTAGACATTTTTATTGCAGTACTAAAGAGAGATTGTAGACGAGCTTGCTTTCGCTCAACATATGCTTCATTTCTTTTATTTTGAAACATAGAAAAAACTTTTTTAGCGTCTTTACCCGATAGAAGAATACCACTTTCTTCTTTAGCACGTTCATTAATATGTTTAACTGCCATAATCCTCTCCTTATTTTTTATAAAGAATTATACCACAACTTATATATCTTTAAAGATCTTTGTATCTTTTTCAAATAATATACAAGAATTTAATTATAAACCTACTTATTAAGGGTAGGTTTTTTTCGAACCTCTCCTCGTCCACCACTTGAAGAACCTCCTTCAACTTTTTAAACAATCATCAAATTTATTACTTTCCCATTCAACAATCTAGTACAACACAGTTATCTTACACTTCCACTAAAGCCATCAGCACGCAGATGCATAAAAATTATAAAATAAAATTACTCCAAGATTAGTGCTAGTTTTTGGAAAATTCTTGCAATATGTGGAACTAGTGCGTTTAAGTAAAATATTTAATTATTTTTTGGCTATTTTTTAGCAAAAAAATGATAAACGCCAATTCAAATAGTAAGTGCAACACCTGATTAAACTGCTACATAAGATTTCGTAATTGTATCGAAAAACACTTCTGCAGGTGTTTGATAGCCAAGTACTTTTCTAGGTCTGCGATTTAGTTTGTTCTGAACTTCAACAATTTGCTCATCTGAGATATTTTTAAACTCCATTTTCTTTGGAAAATATTCTCTAATCAAACCGTTAGTGTGTTCATTTAAACCTCTTTGCCATGATTGATATGGGTTAGCGAAGTAAAACTCTGTATCAAGTCTTTTAGCAATTTCTTCATGGTATGAAAACTCTTTGCCATTATCACTTGTGATTGTCAGCGCATGAGCTTGTATTGGCTTGAGTAGATGGATAATCGCATCTGTTACAACTCTGGCTTGCTTGGCTTCAACCTTCTTCATCAGAGTAAACTTTGAATTTCTATCTACAAGCGTTACTATTGCCTGATGATGGTTCTTTCCAATGATAGTATCTACCTCCCAATCTCCAACTCTAGATTTCTCTTCAACAATCTTTGGTCTAAAATCTATTGATATACGGTTCTTGATTTGTCCTCTGCTACGATATGAAGCAGTTCTTTTGGTGTACTTTTTGTTCTTGTGTCTGAGATATCTGTAGAGATTACCGCCACTTCGTTTGTTGTGGTAAATATACCTATAGATTGTTTCATGACTTATGGGTCTAAGCTCTGTTAAACTCATTCTTCCACTTATCTGTTCAGGTGAAAATCCATCTTTAATACACATTTTTATAAAGCTAGTATGTTTCTTTGTAAGCCTTCTGTTTTTTGTTTTATACTGATACCTTAGTCTTGCACTTACTGTAGCATTTACAGCATTGTATTCATTATTATCTAGGGAGTTTCTTTTTAGTTCTCTTGATACTGTTGAGTAATGCACACAAATATTTAAGGCTATTGCTCTTTGGCTCAGACCTTCTTTTTTCAAAGCTTCGATTTGATATCGTTGCATCATGGTTAGTTGTTTATATTTCATAAGTTTCCCTATCTTGGCGGATTGGAATCTTATTTTATCGCAGCTAACCTCTCTCTTCAATCCATTCTTTTAAAATTTTATGTGTTGCACTTTAAACTTGAATTGGCGGTTTGCTTTTAAATTGGCAATCATTTGATTAAGGCAGCGTTAAATTTTTATTAACTATAATTAATAAATTTTATTGTAAAAAGGATTTATATGGCAGGATTAGTTGTAGGTTTAATCTACTTAGTGTTACTCGTGATATGGGTATGGGCGTTGATTGAAATTTTAAAAAGTAGTTTTAAAGATAGTATCAATAAGGTTATATGGCTATTGGTTGTATTTTTCTTACCAGTTTTAGGTTTTATTTTATATTTTGCAATAGGAAGAGCGCAGCGTATAACAAATTAAGCAACAGCTTAATTGAAAATCTATGAAATTTATTTACAAATTTGACTCTCGCCGAATTTCTTAGGCGGTGAGGAAAACTCCACAACTCCATTATCCAACTTACTTTCAGGCACTATGCTGTCAAAGACGAAGTTAAATATAAATAAATTCCTGATTTCAGTTCCGCTGTTGACAATTCATCAAAGTTTCTCCCGTTATTTTTACCTCATATTACATATATCTGCGTCACTGTGTCTAAAAGCAAGCCTATTAAAGTGCGTTCAAAGTTTGAATGGTGTATGATTTCCCACATTTTTATTAACATTGGGAAACGAACTTGAGCAACGAAGAGTTAGAACTAGTCATACTAAAGCATGCAAATACGGCATCATCACAAAAATCTTTGGCAGACGAGATAGGTTTTAGTGTGGGAAAAATAAATTATGTACTTAAAGCGCTCATAAACAAAGGCTTCATAAAAGCAGAGAGGTTTATTAGCTCTGACAACAAAACAAAATACAAATATCTTCTCACAGATGAGGGCATAAAAGAGAAAATGCACCTTACAAAAAAGTTTATTGTCAGAAAAAAAGCTGAGTATGAAGAGCTTCAAAAAGAGCTCGAAGCAGATACTCTCAAATGGGGTACAAAATAAATGGATAAACGCAACATTTTAATAACAGGCGGAGCAGGCTACATCGGTTCTCACGTCGCAAAACAACTTCTTCAAGCAACATCTCACAACATAACAATTTTAGACAACCTCAGTACAGGAAGCGCAAAAACATTAGATACTCTCAGAAGCATAAGAGAGTTCGCGTTTGTAGAGCTGGACTTAAAAGAGTTTGCTCAGGTAGCATCACTATTAAACGCAGGCAACTTTGACACCATCATTCACTTTGCAGCGAGCATAGTCGTACCTGAGTCAGTTACAAACCCAATCAAGTACTACATGAACAACACGGTAAATACTACGAACCTTATTAGCTGTGCTGTGGAGTCTGACGTAAAAAGATTTATCTTCAGTTCTACTGCTGCTGTTTACGGCGAACCGACAAACCTGCCTGAAACAGGCATAGATGAAAACTACCTCACAAACCCCATCAACCCATACGGCATGTCTAAGCTTATGAGCGAACGAGTTTTGCAAGACACGGCAAACGCAAACAAAGAGTTTAAATTTGTAATCTTCAGATATTTTAACGTCGCCGGTGCAGACATAAACTACACTGATGACAAACTTACTCCAAGAATAGGTCAAAGCTTTCCAAACGCAACCCACCTCATAAAAATAGCTTCCGAATGTGCTACAGCTAAAAGAGCGAAAATGGCAATATTTGGAGATGACTTTAATACTGTGGATGGAACAGGGGTTAGAGACTACATTCATGTCGACGATTTGGCTGATGCACACATAAAAGCCATAGACTACTTACAAGAAAACGCAAGTGACATCTTTAACGCAGGTTACGGTAAAGGCTACAGCGTAAAAGAAGTTATAGAGACTATGAAAAAAGTTACAAACGCAGACTTTACAGTCGACATTGCGCCAAGACGAGCAGGCGATCCGGCTGCATTAATTTCTAACAACACAAAAATAAAATCTAAAATGAACTGGTCACCAAAGTACAACGACTTGGCTTTAATCTGTCAAAGTGCTTTTGAGTGGGAAAAGTAAAATGAAGCAAATTCAAGTGGTAGATGAAGAGAGTATCAAAAATAAAATATATACTATTCGAGATATGCAAGTTATGATAGATAGGGATTTGGCAGAACTTTATGGGGTAGAGACACGTTCTTTAAAACAAGCTGTAAAACGAAATATAGCAAGATTTCCAGAAGATTTTATGTTTGAGTTAATAGATATTGAAATAGATATGATGGTGTCACAATCTGTGATACCATCAAAAAAGCACTTTGGAGGAGCAAAACCTTTTGTTTTTACAGAACAAGGTACGAATAAAATGTTTAATATTGAATTCTTAATTTTTAATGAAAAAGTTGCATGAAGCAAGAAAATATTATATTGAGTAAATCATTTGAATTTTCAGTTAGAATTGTAAAACTTTATAAGTATTTGTGTGATGAAAAAAAAGAATATATTTTGTCTAAACAATTACTCAGGTGTGGAACATCTATTGGCGCAAATATAAACGAAGCCCAAGCAGGACAAAGTAAAAATGATTTTATCTCCAAAATGAGTATAGCAAGTAAAGAAGCAAGAGAAGCAAAATACTGGGTAGATTTACTTATAGCAACAGGATATTTAAGTATTGATGACTCACATGTAAAAAGCCTTGTGAATGATATAGAAGAGATTGTTAAATTGATTACAAGCATTGTCAAATCAACTCAGGCAAACAAATGAATAATTTAAAATTGAAAATTAAACATTCAAAATTAATTAGCTGGTTTGCTGTTTCAAAGATGGATGAAGGTGTATTAAATATTATGGAAAAACTACAAAACAGGGAAACTAAATAATGTCATATAAAATAGCAATAGCAGGTACGGGATATGTAGGACTTTCTAACGGAATCTTACTGGCACAACATAACGAAGTCGTAGCGCTTGACATCATTCCAGAAAAAGTGGAGATGCTTCAAAACAAAATCTCTCCAATAGAAGACAAAGAGATAAGTGAGTACCTCAAAAAAGACGGTTTGAACTTCAGAGCAACTTTGGACAAAGTGGAAGCTTACACGGGGGCTGATTATGTCATCATCTCCACGCCGACAGATTATGATGAAACTACAAACTATTTCAACACAAAGTCCATAGAGTACGTCATCGCAGATGTTTTAAGCATCAACCCAAACGCAACCATGGTCATAAAATCAACCATCCCGGTTGGTTACACAAAGATGATAAATGAAAAGTTCCAGACGACAAACATCATCTTTTCTCCAGAATTTTTAAGAGAAGGTCAAGCACTTCATGACAACCTTTACCCAAGCAGAATCATAGTCGGTGAAAAATCAGACCGTGCGATGATATTTGCGGGCTTGCTTGAGAGAGGCGCCATCAAAAAAGGGATTTCCGTACTTTTTACAGACTCAACTGAAGCTGAAGCCATCAAACTTTTTTCAAACACTTACCTTGCCATGAGAGTCGCTTACTTTAACGAGTTGGACTCCTACTGTGAACAGCATAGCCTAAACGCAAAGGACATCATCAGCGGTGTAGGACTCGACCCAAGAATAGGCACACACTACAACAATCCAAGTTTTGGTTATGGCGGATACTGCTTTCCAAAAGACACCAAACAGCTCAAAGCAAACTTTAGCGATGTGCCAAATAACCTCATAGGCGCAATAGTAGATGCTAACGAGACAAGAAAAGAGTTTGTGACAAAGCAAATATTGCAAAGTAACCCAAAAGTAGTAGGTATCTACAGACTCATTATGAAGTCAGGAAGCGATAATTTCAGAAGTTCCGCCGTGCAAGGAATCATAGAAAAACTCCAAGCTAAAAACGTAGAAGTGGTAATCTATGAACCAGTCATGACAGAAGACAACTTTGAAGGGTTCAAAGTCATCAAAGACCTAGCTGCGTTTAAAACTCTCTCAGATGTCATAGTAGCAAACAGAATGGAAGATGCTCTTTTGGATGTAAAAAAGAAAGTTTATACAAGAGATATATTTAACTCTGATAGCTAGGAAAATAAATGAATAATTTAATCAAATACAACGACGGTGAGATAGAACTAGCTGTTTCGGTTGAACATGAAACTATTTGGCTTAGTCAATCTCAAATATCAGAACTTTTTGATACAAGTGCAGATAATGTCAGTTTGCACTTAAAAAACATATACAAAGAGCAAGAACTAAATGAAAATTCAACTACCGAGGATTTCTCGGTAGTTCGCCATGAGGGCAGCAGAAAAGTAAAAAGAACTATAAAGCATTATAGTCTTGATGCAATTATCTCTGTTGGCTATAGAGTAAGTTCATTTAAAGCCACAAAATTTCGTCAATGGGCAACATCTGTTTTAAAAGAGTATATATTTAATGGTTATGCTATAAACAGTCATAAAATCACAGAACAAAGATTAACAAATCTAGAAAATGATATGCAGTATGTAAAGTCAAATATCAAAAACTCTACACTGGAAATAAAACAAGGTGTATTTTATGATGGGCAAATTTTTGATGCTTACATATTTGTAAATGACTTACTCAAAAATGCCACAAAAGAAGTAACTCTCATAGATAACTATATAGACGAGTCAACTTTAGTACTTTTGAGTAAATATCCAAATATAAAATTTACAATAGTTACACAGGCAACATCTAAACAATTAAAACTTGACATAGAAAAATATAATAAGCAATATAATAATTTGACTATCAAAAATTCAAACAAATTTCATGACAGATTTTTAATACTAAATGAAAAAGATATTTACCATCTAGGAGCAAGTCTTAAAGACTTAGGCAAAAAAGTTTTTGCTTTTAGTAAAATGGATATTGAAGTCTTAAATATTATGGAGAAATTAAGATAGATGACAGCAAAATGATTAAACACACAGACTGCAACGCTTTGCTCGCAGTGACGGGATTCTGTCATTGCGAGGAACGAAGCAATCTACTCTCCGGGTGTCAAAAAGGAACTAAACCATTGAACAACGAAGAACTGGAACTTTCTGTTTTGCGAAGCTTGGGTAGGGTATTATAGGAAAACTTCAAGCTAAAAACATAGAAGTACTCATCTAAGAAAACTAAGTATTTATCTCATACCTAACATTGCGCCCTTGAGCCCCCTCTATCTGTTTAATACAACCAAACTTCACTAATTGGATAATATCCCTTACTGCGGTAGCTTTACTCACTTTTGTCATAGAGATATACTTCTTCGTATTTATTCCACCTTCAAAGTTTTCTGTTCCTGCATCAAGAATTTTATTTAAAACTTTTATTTGTCTTTCGTTTAGAGCGTGCTCTCTATGTGCATCCCAGAACTTTGTTTTTTGGATAAGATAATCGATGTTTTTCAATGCGTTAATCATCGAATTTTTTAGAATATTTAAATGCCACTCAAGCCATGATGTAATATCAAAGCTTCTATTTTTAAATAGATTGGTTGTATTATCTAGCGTGTCGTAGTATCCTTTTCTATCATTGCTTATCGCTGTTGAGATGGAATAGAGCTTAAACTGAGTCTGTAAAGTATTTTTAGAGAGAATATAGTCTGTAATTGCTCTAGCGATTCTTCCATTACCATCATCGTAGGGGTGAATAGCGACAAACCAAAGATGTGCTATTGCACTTTTTATATAAATATTTTCATCACTGCTGTTACAATAGGTTAAAAAGTTTTTTATATCATCTTTAATCTTTGCCACCGGGATTGCTCTGTAGTGCACTTTCTCAAATCCAATGGCACCTGAGATTACTTCCATATCATCATCTTTTCTAAAGTCAGCAATGGTAATCTTAGTTAACCTACTGTAGCTATGCTCAAAGAGACAGTTATGCCACCCATGAAGTCTATCAACCGTTAAAATATCTTTATTTAAACTACAATCTATTAGTATCTCTACTAGACTATCAGTCGCGGCAGTTGAATACTTATCACCTCTTCCATCGAAATCTTTATCAAGCTTTTTTCTGAATGATGAACGCACGCTCTCCCTTACAAATATTTCACCTTCGATTAGAGATGTATTGATAGCTTCATCTGTTAAAGTGTCAATCTCAATTTTTCTAATGTCATCTTGATTAAAGAGTTTTGCCATGCCATCAAGTGTTCCTCTATGGTAATCAATTTCACTGATTAACTCAGTAAGTTTTGTTTTATCATAATTGAATTTTGGATAATCTGGATGTTGCCATATCCATTTAATAATTTTTTCACTCATAATGTCCCTTTTGAGTCGAATAATAACTATAATAGTATCATAAAGTGAGTCGATTATGGTTTATAATCGTATCATTTAAAAGGCTTATTACCTACATCCAAAGAGATAGAAGAGCGACTGAACAATCTAATGGATAATATAACCACACGTCCGTCATTGCAATCCAAACTCCCGTCATTGCGAGGAACGAAGCAATCTACTCTCCGGGTGTCAAAAAGGTTACAAAATCCTGTTGAAAATTATGAATTAAAAGTGAATCGAAAGTTTAAACTCTGTACAATTCAAATATTGAATTTGCTCACATTAAAAAAGGAACAAAACCATTGAACAACGAAGAACTGGAACTTTCTGTTTTGCGAAGCTTGGGTAGGGTTACTACTCAAAAAACCATAGCTCATGAGCTTGGACATAGTGTCGGCAAGATAAACTACATCCTCAAAGCTCTTGCCCAAAAGGGACTTCTCAAAGTAGAAAATTTCTACACTAACGAAAACAAAATGCAGTACCGCTACCTCCTCACACAAGCAGGAGTAGAAGAAAAAATCACACTCACGACAAAGTTTATACAACGTAAAAAAGCAGAATACGAGATACTGCAAGCGGAACTTGAAATAATGCATAGTCTTGAAAACAAATAAGAGAAACTATATTTAAAGAGGAAATAAAAAGATGACTAAGATCCTAATAACAGGCACAGCAGGCTTCATAGGTTTCCATTTGGCTAAAAAACTTCTTGAGCGTGGTGATGAAGTTGTAGGACTTGACAACATAAACGACTACTACGATGTAAATCTCAAGTACGCAAGATTGGCAGAACTGGGAATATCACGTCATCCTGAACTTGATTCAGGATCTCTCATCCAGTCTTCAACTTACCCAAACCACAAATTCATAAAAGTAAACCTAGAAGACGCCCAAACCATAAACAAACTCTTTGAAACCGAAGACAGACCCATAAAAGTATTTAACCATGGCAACATGAGCAGAGACTTTACCTACATAGACGACATAGTAGTGCCTTTTTTTGAAAGGCTTGCAGCATGATAAAAAATCATTCAAAATTAAGCATTAAAAATTCAACATTACCAACGGTTGGGATTGAAAGATTTGTAGAGTGGTATAGAGAGTTTTATGGAGATAAACATGAATGAATTAACAATCATAGATAATCAAACCATACAAGATAGAATTTACACCGTAAGAGGTGAGCAAGTGATGGTTGATAGAGATTTGGCTTTGCTTTATGGTGTTGAAACTCGAAGGTTAAATGAGCAAGTAAAAAGAAATATTGAAAGATTTCCTGAAGAATTTATGTTTCAAATGACTTTAGATGAGCTTGAAAATTGGAAGTCGCAAATTGCGACATCCAATAAAGAAGTAATGGGACTTAGAAAATTACCTTTTGTTTTTACAGAGCAAGGTGTTTCTATGCTTAGTGCTGTATTGAAGGGTCAAACAGCAGTAAATACAAGTATTCAAATAATCAAAAGTTTTGTAAATATGAGAAGATTTTTACAAAACAACGCTTCACTTTTTACAAGAATAGAGTCTATAGAAAAAAGACAAATATCTTACGAGATAAAAACTGATACAAAAATAGAATCAGTTTTAAATGCACTAGAAGATAAAAATAAAAAACCAACACAAGGCATCTTCTACAATGGTCAGATATATGACGCTTATGCTTTTGTAAATGACTTGTTAAAAAGTGCTAAAAGTGAAGTAACTCTTATAGATAACTATATAGATGATACTGTCTTTACACTGTGTAGCAAATACCAAAATCTACACTTCATAATCTACACTCAAACTATAAACAAACAACTCATACTAGATTATGACAAGTATCAAAAACAGTATAAAAATGTAGCAATAAAAGAGACTAAAGATTTTCACGATAGATTTTTGATCCTAGATAGCAGTCAAATATACCACATAGGGGCAAGTTTAAAAGACTTAGGCAATAAAGTCTTTGCTTTTAATAAAATGGATATAAGCTCTTTTGAACTTTTAGGAAAACTAAAGTGAATAATTCAAAACTAGCAAAAAATCTTCTTATCAATCTTTCATTAGTATATGACATTAATCAAATCATCAAAGGCGACAAATGAATAATTCAACATTTAAAATTAAACATTCACAATTATTAGGTGAGTGGTATAGAGAGTTTTATATTGAAAAGGCTGAACAGTAATGTCTATATTGATAACAGGTGGAGCAGGCTATATAGGAAGTCATACTTTAGTGGAGTTAGCTAAAGAAAATCATGACTTCATAGTATATGACAATCTTTCAAATTCATCACAAGAATCACTTAAGAGAGTATCAAAGATAATCAATAAAGATATCATTTTTATAGAAGGTGATATAAGAGACACTCAAAAACTCAAAGAAGTTTTTTCAAGTCACTCTATTGCCTCTGTTATCCATTTCGCAGGGCTAAAGGCGGTTGGAGATTCTGTGGCAAAGCCACTAGAATACTATGACAACAACGTAGTGGGAACTCTAAGACTTCTTGAGGTGATGAAAGAGTTTGCTTGTACAAAGATAGTGTTTAGCTCGTCTGCTACAGTATATGGCGACCCAGCTAGTACTCCGATTTTGGAAAACTTTCGAGTTGGTGACACTACCAATCCATATGGTACTAGTAAATACATGATAGAGCGAATCTTAGAAGATTTATATATCTCAGATAACTCTTTTAAAATAGCTATTTTACGATACTTTAATCCTGTGGGTGCTCACGAATCTGGCACTATAGGAGAAGACCCAAATGGCATACCAAATAACCTTATGCCGTTTATCTCTCAAGTTGCAGTTGGAAAAAGAGAGTATCTTAATGTATTTGGAAGTGATTATGATACACATGACGGTACAGGTGTAAGAGATTATATCCATGTAGTGGATCTTGCAAATGCACACGTAAAAGCAATAGACTATATAAACTCAGACCAATACAACAACCAACATTCAAAATTTAATATTGGAACAGGCTATGGCTGCTCCGTTCTCGATGTAGTAAAAGCTTTTGAAAAAGCTAGTGATAAAAAAGTGCCATATAAGCTAGTAGATAGAAGAGCAGGAGATATAGCAAAATGCTACGCTAATCCTGGCTATGCCAAAGAAGTACTTGGATGGGAAGCTACTAGAACAATAGAGCAAATGTGTGAAGATAGTTGGAGATGGCAGTCTAATAATCCAAATGGGTATGGTGACAAAGAGGAAAATAAATAGATGCTTAAACGCATAGACTGCCGCGCTTCACTCGCAGTGACAGAGAACCGTCATCCCAAACCACACGTCCGTCATCCTGAACTTGATTCAGGATCTCCATGTGTCAAAAAGGTTACAAAATCCTGTTGAAAATTATGAATTAAAAGTGAATCCAAAGTTTAAACTCTGTACAATTCAAATCTTGAATCGCTCTGTATAAAAAATGAACGGACACATCAAAGGAACTAAACCATTGAACAACGAAGAACTGGAACTTTCTGTTTTGCGAAGCTTGGGTAGGGTTACTACTCAAAAGACCATAGCTCATGAGTTAGGACATAGTGTCGGCAAGATTAACTACGTACTCAAAGCTCTTGCCCAAAAGGGACTTCTCAAAGTAGAAAATTTCTACACTAACGAAAACAAAATGCAGTACCGCTACCTCCTCACGCAAGCAGGAGTAGAAGAAAAAATCGTACTCACGACAAAGTTTATAGCACGTAAAAAAGCAGAATACGAGATACTGCAAGCGGAACTTGAAATGATGCATAACAATCCTAAAGAGAGTTGATGATAAACAAACTAAAATCCCTAACCAACACAGATGACAAAAAAAGGCTCATGTCAAACTTTTTTTCTCTTTCTCTGTTGCAAATGATGAATTATCTTCTTCCTTTATTAGTTATTCCTTATCTGTTTACTACATTGGGATCAGAAAAATTTGGATTGATAGCATTTGCACAAGCAGTAGTTACATATTTCAGTCTATTTGTAAACTATGGTTTTAATTTGTCCGCTACCAGAGAAATATCGATTCATAGAGATAATACAAAAAAAGTTTCAGAAATCTTTTCAACTGTGACAACTATCAAAGTAATATTTTTATTTACAGCTTTTTGTATTTTTAATTTGATAATCTATTATGTAGATAAGTTTTCTGGAGATTGGAAACTATATTTATTTACTTTTGGAATGATAATCGAATCCATTCTCTTCCCCATGTGGTTCTTTCAAGGTATGGAGAGGATGAAATTTATTACGGTAATTTATACGTTCTCCAAAATCATTGTAACAGTACTAATATTTATGCTTATAAAGGGTCCAGATGATTACTTAATGGTACCTATTTTGTATTTTATTGGCTCTATAATATCAGGGGCTCTGTCAATTTATGTATTATTTAAATTATTTCAAGTTTATTTTATTATTCCTTCTTTTAATCAGATTATATTTCAGCTTCAAGACGGGTGGCATTTATTTATTTCAAATGCCACAATAAATATGTATAGGAATGCAAATATATTGATATTAGGATTAATGACAACATCTATATATGTTGGTTATTATGCTTTAGTAGAAAAAGTTATTAGAGCACTACAAGCGTTAATGGCGCCTGTAAGTGAAACACTTTATCCATACATCGCAAAAAAAAGCACTAATCAAAGTCTTGAAAAATCACTCGATGGTATTGTTAAAATCTCGAAATATTATGCAGGTATTTTAATCATATTGTCATCTTGTATATTTTTGTTTGCCCCTTTTATTGTTTATATTTTAAGTGGCGAAAAAATTGATAATCCAATCATGGATATGCGGATATTAAGTACTGTTATTTTCTTTGGAGTGCTAAATTATTTATTTGGTGTAATCGGATTAGTTAGTCTTGGATATAAAAAGTATTTTATGATGAGCACTCTTATAGCAGGTTCGCTTAATATAGCGCTGTGTTTGTTATTGATACCTATTTTATATGATATTGGTTCAGCTATTTCATTGGCTATATCAGAACTAGTCTTATTGTTGTTACTATTGAAAAAAATATTATCACTATATGTAAATAAAGAGCAAATAATATGAAAAAAAACGAACTGTCATCACTTTTTTTGCGTATTATTTTAGTAGCATTAGCAGTATCTCCTGCCATTGGTATAGGTGAAGGTGATCGAAATTTATTTTTGATAGGGATGATGACTATTTCTCCTATTATATTAATAATAAATAGAAAATTTTATCGCTCAGACATTTTAATAATATTATTCTTGGTGAGTATTGTGTTAATTCCAATTTTGTATCAGCCAGCCAGCATGAGATGGTCAACTGTCATGTATTCTTGGATGTTTGGAATGACATTTGTTGCTTATAAACAATTATTGTATAAAAACTATTACAGCTTGGAAGATTATCAAAAACTATTGAAGCTTTTAATTTACGCATATTTTTTAGTTTTACTAGTTCAGCAGTTTTGTGTTTTAACTGGATTACCAATCTTTAATGTAAGCAATTATTATCCACCAGAACCATGGAAATTAAATTCACTCTCAGCTGAACCATCACATAGCGCTCGGATTGTTGCATTGCTCATGTACTCTTACATTGTTGTAAAAGAATTGGGTTCAGAAAAGAAATATGATTTTCGTTTAAATTTCAAAGAGGACAAATGGGTATGGCTTGGATTTTTATGGACTATGCTAACTATGGGTAGTGGCACAGCATTTATTTTCCTTTTAATCGTACTATCAAAATTTATTCGAGCCAAGAATCTATTTGCTTTATTTGTACTTTTTTTAATAATTGTACTTTTTGTTAATTTGATGGAGATTAGTGCTTTTGAGCGAATGTTTAAATTTTTACTCTCAGTTTTTACTCTCGATATACAGACTATGATAACTACAGATCATAGTGCATCTATCCGTATTGTGCCTCAAATAATTGTAGCAACTATGGTAGATATCAATACATTGGATGGCTGGTTTGGGCACGGTATTGACTATACATCAACATTTTTAAGTAATATTATGCCTGGATTGCAAGAAGGTGCTTCAGGAGGTGGTATGTTCCAAGTTTGGGTTGAATATGGATTTCTATCTTTTATTATATTTTTGATTTTTAGCTTTTTTGCATCTTACAAAAAAGATGAATATATAACTATTGTCTTTTGGTTTCTGCTTGTTTTTATGTATGGTGTAAATAACCAAATTGTGTGGCTATCCATTACCTTGTTATATACAAATAAATATTTTGAATCAAAACAAATAAAAAGTTCTTAAAAGGCTATAGGTAAATGAATATAGGGAATAAAATGAAGTTTCGCACAGATATAAATGGTTTAAGAGCGATTGCAATTATTGGGGTAGTTTTATTTCATTTTAATTTTATACTCGTTCCTGGTGGATTTGCTGGAGTAGATGTTTTTTTTGTTATATCTGGTTTTTTAATGACATCTATAATATTTAGAGGTATTGAAGAAAATTCTTTTTCTATTTTTAAATTTTATATTCAACGTACCAATAGAATTATACCTCCTCTTGCTGTTCTTACTTTAGTTTTATTAATCTTAGGATGGTTATATTTATCTCCAACAGACTATAAAGCTTTAAGTAAGCATGTGTTGGGCAGTCTTGGATTTGTATCTAATATTATCTATTGGAGAGAAGTTTCTTATTTTGATGCAGCTGCTTATGAAAAATGGCTACTCCATACATGGTCACTTTCCGTTGAATGGCAATTTTATATTTTATATCCAATTATATTAGTTTTTTTAAAGAATTTTTTTTCTTTTAATAATATTAAATGGTTTATATTGTTTGGAACAATAATTAGTTTTTCTATTAGTGTATATGCTGTAAATAAATGGCCTATTCCCGCTTATTATTTATTGCCGTCTAGGGGATGGGAAATGTTACTTGGTTCTCTAGCCTATCTATTTCCAATCACTACTACTACTACTGAAAAAAATAAAAAATTACTTGAATTATTTGGCTTTTCACTAATAGTATTATCATTTACACTAATTACTAAAGAAAATTTATGGCCTGGATATTTAGCATTTATACCAGTGTTTGGTACATATTTAATCATTATTTCGAATAGACAAAAAAGTATATTAACAAATAATTTAATTTTTCAGAAATTAGGAAAATGGTCTTACTCGATATATTTGTGGCATTGGCCTATTTTAGTTTATAGCTATTACTTTCCAAAAGATAATTGGTATATTATAGGTATTCCTCTTTCTATATTGTTAGGATGGCTAAGTTTCAAGTTTATTGAATCATATAAGTTTCCAAGTGTTAAGAACTTACAGCAACTTATTTCTTTAAAAGCAACTATGTTTTTTATAGTGCTGTTAATAGTTTCTGCAGCTGTTTATTTATCTAACGGAGCTACTTTAAGATACCCAGATAAAGACAATTTACTTATTGAAGAATTATCTTCGGAAGTTATAATGCCTCGTAGAGAAAATGGATATTGTTTCTATTCTTTTGATAATAAAACTTTAAATGTTGATTCTTCAGAAGGCCAGGAATGCTTTTTAGGAAAAACTTCTGATATAAAAGATGTTGATACTCTGCTGTTTGGAGATTCTTTTGCAGGTACTTATGATCCTTTTTGGAATAAAATTTTTATGAAAATAAATAAGACATATCAATCGGTTTCTACAAACTGGTGTACTCCTTCTTTTACAGAAAACTTTACTGGTCGGAAAAGTGACCTATCGTATAAGCAATGTTTATTAAATAGAACTTTTTTAAAAGAATCAATTTCTAAGAAAAAGTACAAAAATATTATTTTTGCCTCTAGTTGGAACTCTGTACTCCAGCAAGGCTACATGGATGACTTTTTGCATGTTGTTGATGAAGCAAGTAAGCAAGGGATAAATGTATTTGTGATGGCTACTCCGACTTCTTATATTCGGGATCCAATACCACTTTTTATAAGAAGTGTATATGAAGATGAGCCATTTATTTTAAATAAATATGAACGTAGTTATAAATCTAATAATTATGTTAATGATTTCTTAAGTAAAAAACTAAAAACATACCCAAATGTTTATTTTATTGATAGAAAAATGATGTTTGAAAATACAAGTACATTTGAGTATAAAGGATCGAGTGTTCCATATTCTTTGGATGGCAATCATATGTCTTTAATCGGTTCTATTCATGCAGCTGATTATTTTAGTACGACCGCTGAGTACATTACAATAATAGAGAATATGGAATAATATAATATGGATGAAAAAATGTTTAAAATTGACAATAGGTTTAAAATATGAGAGTATATTTAATTGTATACGCTTGTGAACCAAATCAAGGGGGAGAACATCAAGTTGGTTGGAAAGTAGCAAATGAACTTGTAAAAAAGTGTACTTTGAAAGTTATTACCCGAAGATCAAATCAGAAATTGATTGAGCAATATAATGATGAAAATATCGACTTTCAATTTATAGAAAACGATGCGTTTATACATTTTAAACCACACGGAAAATTTTCTTATTTCTATTACTTGTTTTGGCAATTCTCAGTTTATTTATATTTAAAAAGAGTAGTAAAAAAAGATGATATAGTGCATTATTTGACATTTGGCAATCTTCATTTGCCTCATTTTCTATTTTTGCTAAAATCCAAATTGATACTGGGCCCTATGGGAGGTGGTTCAATAATAGATACAAAGTTAATGCGACAGTCTTCACTGAAGGCAAAAGTTAAATCAAATATACATAGATTTATTAATTTTACTGTTGGAATCAACCCTATCTATTATATTCTTTTTGCACGTTCATCAAAAATTATTTTAAGAACAGAAGAAACATTGAAAATCATACCAAAATGTTTTCATAAGAAATGTTCAGTGTTTTTAGAAACAGGAGTTGATGCTTCTGCTATTGATATTGTCAAAAAAGAACGAAAACTCAGAAACATAATCACAACAGCTCGGATTATCGATTCGAAGAACATTGATCAGGTTATAGAAGTTTTTAAAAAACTTGTAGAGTTAACATCTGGGTCATTGGAACTTTCGATAGTTGGTGATGGCCCTATGAAATCAACTTTAGAAAAAAAATATTCTTCGGTTGAAAATTTACAATTTCTGGGGAAAGTTCCACATGAAAAAATTGAATCTTTATTGCGGGGGTCGGATCTTTTTATTTTTTGCAGTATAAAAGAAGGTGGCAGTCATTCTCTTTTTGAAGCAGCTATGAATAATTGTCCCATCGCTTGTTATGACATTTCAGGGATGAAAGAATTTCCAAAAGCTAATGCATCTATAAAAATTACGCCCAGCCATAATATAGACGATAATATTAGACGTTTAGCAGAGAAAATTGATAAAATTTTTAATACTCAGAGTGTTGATAAACTTTGCGAGAACGCTATTGCTGATTTGAAAGAGAACTATGACTGGCAAGAATTAGGAAAAAGATATATAAAAATCTATGAAGAAATTAAAAAAGGTAACTAAATGAAAATATGTCATATAACACACGGTCGAGTTAATCCTGATGGAGAGAATGGAATTACCAGAACGGTATATAGTCTTAATAAATATTTGAATGCTAATGGTGTAGAATCTTCTATTTACAGTTTTAATGATAATCAAGCAGCAATAGAAGATTTTAAACGTGATGAATTTACCACGGTTAAATTATTTCCACGGGCTAAACTTTTTAAAAGTAAAGAATTTAGTGATTTTATTTTGTCGGATGAATTCGATTTTGATATTGTACACTTTCATTTAATGTGGATGATTGATAAAAATACTATTTTAGCTGCTTTAAAAAAGAGAAATATTCCATATATTATGACTGTTCATGGAGCGTATGCTCCTAATTTAATAGATACAATGAAAAAATATATATCTATGAAAACCTTAGAAGGGAGATATATTGCAGGAGCTAAAGGGCTTCATGCATTATGTTTTGAAGAAAAAGCGTATTTGAAAAACTTAAATTTAAAATCTCCCATTTATGTTATTCCTAATGGAATAAGTCAAAGTGAAATTGAAAAAATACAAAGATCTAAAAATTTAGAAAATCCGTTTGATAATAATTACATTAATTTAATATGGGTTGGAAGAATCCGAGAAGATAAAAATGTTCTTGGCATTGTTGAATCATTATTATATCTGAATGATGAAATAAAAAATAAAGTTAGAATCCATATTGTAGGGAATGGGATAGAATCATATATAGAAAAAGTAAAAAATATGATTGAAATCAACAACCTTGAAAAAAATGTGATATTTCATGGACCAAAGTATAAGGAAGAAAAGTATCAATATATTTTAAATGCTGATATTTATTTACAACCTTCATTTAGTGAAGGAATCTCTTTTTCAATTTTAGATGCTATGGCTTGTGCTAAGCCAATGATATTGACCCGTCAGACAAATATGACATATTATTACAACAAAAATTTTTATATCATGACAGAACCTTATCCTGAAGATATTGCAGATGCTATTGATAAGTTAGCATCAAATGAAGCTATTAGAAACGAATTGGCCACTAATGCAAAAAACTTGATTGAAACAACGTTTAACTGGGACAGTCTGATTGGTGAATATATTGGAATGTATAAGAAAGTGATAGGAGAATAAATGCATATTATAGAAAAAGATTGTTTAATTGACTTTTTTAAGATGATAAATAAAAAGTTTGAATATGTAGTTATGCGTAATGCCGATGAACTTCCTTTTGATAATTTTAGTAATGATGTTGACATATTAATTGATGAAACAAAATATCCTCTTTTTGATAATGAAATGAAAAAGATTTTTTTTGAGCATGGCTTTGAAAGAGTAGAACGTACTTCTTTCCACGGAATTGAATGCTACACCTTTTATAATATCAAAAATGAGAGACCGTATTCATTGAAAATTGATCTCTTTTTTAATATTGAAGGCGGAGGAGTAAGATATTATGAGTTTAGGGATGTTATTCAATATCAGGTATTAAATAATAATGGCATACGTGTTTTTGATTTAAAAACAGAGAGCTATTTGACAGCTTTAAAGACATTGGTTGCAGGAGGAAAGTTGAAAAATAAGTATTTAGAAAGATATTTAGCAAATCCAATCAATCCTTCAAGTGATTTAATTGCAAACTGCCCATCAGATACTTTAAATGAATATTTAAAGTATATTTATTTTAATAGAAGTAACCCTCAATCCATCAATAGAAAGCGGATAATATTTGAAACATTTAAACAGAACTTTAAAAACTCAGCGGTAAATTCAATCAAGCGGCTAATCCATCATTATAGACTTGAATTATCTAGGATGTTTAACAAACAATATTTTATTGTTCTAGTAGGACCCGATGGTTCAGGTAAAACAAGTGTGATAAACCGACTTCTTGATGATTCAAAAATAATTTTACGATCAATACCAGACCGTATTGCTACTTTCCATCATCGACCTCACTTATTTCGGAATATAAGTGATTTGTTTAAAAAAGAGTTGAGTGAAAAAGAAATTGATGAACGTACTTTTAACCCTCATTCTGGGAAAGTTTCAAGCAAGTTTATTTCATTTTTTAAACTTCTTTATTATTCGATAGATTATCGCTTAGGTTATATTATCAAAATAATGCCTTTACAGCGTGAAAATAAATTTATTATATTTGATAGATATTTTTTTGATTTTATTGTTGATCAAAAGCGATCAGCTTTAAAAATATCTGAAAAAACTGCATTAAGTATATATGAATTTATTGTTCCTAAACCTAATAAAGTTTTTTTTATCAAAGTTGACCCCGAGGAAGCACATGCTCGTAAAAAAGAACTTCCAGTAGATGTGATTGATGAAATAAACTCAAATTATGACCGATTAACAGAAAAGTTTAATTATTTTCAAATTATTCCGAATAAAGAATTTGAAAAATCTTATCATGAGTTTTTGAAAAACTTCATCATGGTTATTACAGAAAAAATAAAAGTTTAAGTGAGGATTTAGAGTGAATATAAAAGTCCAAGTAGTCAGTCAAAATTATAAAACTTTTTATTTTATTATAGAAGGTAATAATGGTGCAACTTATATTTTAAATACAAGAAATCCAAACTCTGTATTGCAGTCACTAAAATTTTATAAAGCATACACCATCAAACAAAAAGTGTTAAAGAATGCTCTTAAGATATATCTAAATGCATTAGCCTTATTATCTAAGGCATCAGCATTGTATATTTTAAAAACTAAAAGTGAAATTGAGCAATATCTTAATGGCTTAATAGGTCAATCGATAAATTTCGAACTTGATGAAAACTGTTCTATATTGGTGTCACCAACACGCGATAAGATCATTGTTCATCATCATGGTCATTATTTTCACAAATTTGCGTTTGGCACTAGTTATAAAAATGTTCAAAATGAAGCAAGAATCTATGAGTTGCTAGATATACCATTACAAAATTTTGAAGTCTCAAAATTTTATGATTATGTAGATAATGAAAATAGTTTTTGTAGTTTTAAGCTTAGCAGTCAACGCAAGAGTGTACAAGTAGACAGAGATTTTATATTGGCACTTGTTGAAATGTTTAATGTAACCAAGCAAGAAAAATATCTTTTTTCTACTTATCTGGAAAGTCTAAAAAAAAGATATATAAAGAGTAATATAGAAGAAAATATAATAAAAGTAGTATTTGAAAAGCTTGAAAGTACTCACCAAAATACATTAATCTCTCTTGGATTAGTACATCGCGACTTCAAACACTGGAACGTAAACAATGAGTATGGATTGTTGATTTATGATTTTGAAGAGGCTATAACAGATGGACTACCGTTGGAAGATCTGTTGAATTATTATATTGACCCCATAGTGAAATATGTATCTTCTGCAGAGATAATAGAAAAAATTTTTCTTCCAGAAAATGTTAAAGAATACAAACGCTATCTAGAGAATCTTGATATCATCCTGAGTTTTCAAGTATTCATTTACTGTTACTTGATAGAAAAAATAGTATTTTATAAAGAAGCAGAAAATTTTGACATAAGAAGTAAATACATTGAATTATTGAAACAGCTAAATAAAAGAGGTCTAATATGAAAAGAATATTGATTGTGTTTGGAACCAGGCCAGAAGCGATAAAAATGGCACCACTTGTAAAAGAATTTCAGAAGCATACTGATATATTTGAAACAAAAGTATGTGTAACAGCTCAACACAGAGAAATGCTCGATCAAGTGCTGGAAATGTTTGAGATAATTCCTGAGTATGATTTAAACCTTATGAAGCCAGGGCAAGACCTGTACGACATTACTGCAAATGTACTTTTAGGCATGAAAGATGTACTAAGTAGTTTTCAACCTGATGTCGTTTTGGTTCATGGCGACACAACAACAACGAGTGCTACAAGTTTGGCAGCGTTTTACCAAAAGATAAAAGTAGGACATGTGGAAGCAGGTTTGCGTACTGGAGATATTTATAGCCCATGGCCAGAAGAAGCAAACAGACAAATCACGGGAGTACTTGCAAACTATCACTTTGCGCCTACAACAACTTCTAGAGATAATTTACTTAGAGAAAATAAAAATCAAACGGGTATTTTAGTCACTGGAAATACTGTAATAGATGCTTTGTTTTTGGCTCTTGAGAAGATAGAGAATAGCGTTGAGCTAAAAAACTCAATTATAGAATCAATAAATACTCAGTATAAAATAAATGAAACTAAAAAGCTTATATTGGTCACTGGACATAGAAGAGAGAACTTCGGTCAAGGTTTTGTAAATATTTGTGAGGCTCTAAAAACTCTTGCACTTAACAATCCTAATATAGATATAGTCTATCCAGTTCATTTAAATCCAAATGTACAAAAACCAGTAAAAGATTTACTCTCTAATGTATCAAATATATACCTTATAGAACCTCTTCAATACGAAACTTTTCTGTACTTAATGAGTAAGTCTTACTTTATTATCACAGATAGTGGTGGAGTGCAGGAAGAAGCTCCTAGTTTAGGTAAGCCTGTACTCGTCATGAGAGATACTACGGAGAGACCTGAAGCGCTAGAAGCTGGAACGGTTAAACTAGTAGGTACAAATAGCGAGATGATTATCAAAGAGGCTCAGAGGCTCCTAGATGATGCGTTAGAATATGAGAAGATGAGTAAGGCACATAACCCTTATGGAGATGGTAAGGCTTGTGAAAAAATAGTAAGATTCTTAAAATGAAAACATTATTTTGCGTAAGGCATAACTTTTATGATGCACCAGGTGGTGCACAAATTCAGATACTTAAAACTAAAGAGTATTTAGAAAAACTAGGTGTCAGTTGTGATATCACTACTACTCCTTACCATGTTAATTTTAACAAATATGATATTTTGCATCTTACAGATTTGACTTGGGTATATGATAATATTGTCTATTTTGAAGAGATAAAAAAACAAAACTTTAAAGGTAAAAAAGTTTTATCAACTATTTACTGGCCCTTTGATGATTATGCTTCCAAAGGTGCTCCTTTTTTTCAAAAACTTATTTTTAAAATTTTTGGTATCAATGGTTTTGAATTTGCTAAAGCATTTGCAAAATTTATATTTAAAAAAGAAAAAATATATCTCAAGGGACTCAAAAAAAGTTATATTCAGATTCAAAGAGAGATAGCGCAAAGCGTAGATTGGTTACTGCCAAATGCAGAACTTGAGATGCAAGCTTTAAATGATAGGCTAGGATTAAATCTAAAAAACTATAGTGTTGCAAACAATGCCATAGATACTATAATTTTTGATAAGATTATGGCTGAATCAAATATAAAAAAAGATAATAATCTTATAACATTTGTTGCCAGAATAGATGCTAGAAAAAATCAACTTAATTTTTTAAAAGCCATGATGGATACAGATTATAAGATAAGGTTTATAGGAAATGCAGGGCCAAATAGCCAATCTTATTTAGAAAGATTAAAAGAGTTAGCAAACGCAAGAGGTAACGTAGAGTTTATCTCTCACATTCCTCAAGAAGAAGTATTTAAACACATGCTAGAAGCAAAAGTAAATGTTTTGACTAGTTGGATAGAAACACCAGGACTTGTAAGTCTCGAAGCTGCCTATGCAAGATGTAACATCGTAGTATCAAAAAAAGGTTCAGTAAGAGATTATTTTAGAGATTTTGCTTTTTATTGTGATCCTGAAAATATTGATGAGATTAAATCACAAGTCATAAAAGCATTGAGTGCCGATTTTGATGACAGATTTATAGACTTAATCAAAGAAGAATATTCTTGGGAAAAAACAGCAGAACAAACATTGGAAGCTTACAAACGAGTACTGAATGAAAAAAATTAGCATAATAGGAACAGTCGGCATCCCTGCAAAATACGGTGGATTTGAGACACTTACAGAGTATTTGACAAAAAATCTTCATGACAAATACGAGCTTACGGTATTTTGTAGTGGGAAAAGCTATAGCCAAAAGCTAGATAATTATAACGGTGCGAAGTTAGAGTATATAAATCTTCATGCAAATGGTGTGCAAAGCATTCCTTATGACATTATCTCGATTTTTAAATCTTTGAGGTTTGCAGATACATTACTGATACTTGGAGTTTCTGGATGTATCGTTTTGCCATTTGTGCGACTTTTTAGTAAAAAGCACATCGTAGTCAACATAGATGGTTTGGAGTGGAAGAGAGACAAATGGGGGAAAGGTGCAAAGTGGTTTTTGAAGTTTTCTGAAAAGTTAGCTGTAAAGTATGCTGATGTGGTAGTAGCTGACAACAAAGTCATCCAAGAGTATGTAATGAGTGAATACGGAGTGCAAAGTGAGCTGATAGCTTACGGAGCAGACCATGTGACAAAAGAGCTTTTGAGTGATGAACTAAAAGTGAAGTATCCATTTCTAGGTAGTCGCTATGCTTTTAAAGTATGTCGCATAGAGCCAGAAAACAATATCCATCTTATACTTGATGCGTTTAGTGAATATAAACTTTTAAATATCGTGATGATTGGAAACTGGAAAAATAGTGAATACGGAAGAGAACTCAAAGAAAAATATAGCAGTTTTGAAAATATCTTTTTACTTGACCCTATCTATGAGCAAAATAGTTTAAATCAAATACGAAGTAATTGTTATCTATATATGCACGGCCATAGTGCAGGCGGGACAAATCCATCTTTGGTGGAGGCTATGTATTTAGGTTTGCCTATTTTGGCTTACGGTGTGCAGTACAACAGAGAAACTACAGAGGGTAAAGCTTTGTATTTTGATGATAAAGATGGGCTGGTAAAGTTGCTTGAAAACATAGACGAAGAACAGTTGCAAATTGTAGCTCATGATATGTTTGTGGTGGCAAAAGAGAATTATGTTTGGGAAAAGATAGCGAAGCAGTATGCGGAGTTGTTTTAGAGAAATTTCAAAACGCAATTACTGGTGTATGCATTAGCACCCTGGGTGATGGTGACGAGAGAAAGATTAACGCCTCAACTACACAAAATATCTTCGTATCGCTATTTTTTTTGAATATATTTTTAGCTCGTGCTAACCTTATTTAGGATAATATTTATTTGAAAATTAAGGGGTAGAATATGTCAGAAAAAAAAGTAGCACTCATAACAGGAATCACAGGACAAGACGGAAGTTATTTAGCTGAGTTTTTGTTAAAAAAAGGCTACATTGTACATGGCATAAAAAGAAGAACTTCTTTGTTCAATACAGACAGAATTGACCACCTTTACCAAGACCCTCATGTTGAAAACAGAAACCTTATTCTTCACTATGGCGATATGACAGACTCTATGAATCTGACAAAAATCATCCAAGAAACGCAACCTGACGAGATCTACAACTTAGCGGCAATGAGTCATGTTGCTGTAAGTTTTGAGACACCTGAGTATGTTGCAAACGCAGACGGTACGGGGACACTTAGAATCTTAGAAGCTGTTAAACTTTTAGGGCTTGCTAAAAAAACAAAAATCTATCAGGCTTCAACTTCTGAGCTTTACGGAAAAGTACAAGAAACTCCTCAAAGTGAAACAACACCTTTTTACCCGCGTTCACCTTATGCAGTAGCGAAGATGTACGCATACTGGATTACAGTAAATTACCGTGAAGCGTACGGCATGTTTGCATGTAACGGTATTTTGTTCAACCATGAGTCACCTGTTCGTGGAGAAACTTTTGTTACAAGAAAGATTACCCGTGCAGCTTCAAAAATAGCACTCGGACTACAAGACAAACTCTACCTAGGAAACCTTGACGCCAAACGCGACTGGGGACATGCAAAAGATTACATCAAAATGATGTGGATGATTCTTCAGGCAGACGAGCCAGAAGACTGGGTAATAGCGACAGGTCAGACAACAATGGTAAGAGACTTTGTAAGAATGGCGTTTAAGTATGCCGGCATAGAGTTAGAGTTTAAAGGTACGGGCGTAGATGAAAAAGCGTATGTAGTAAGCTGCTCAAACCCTCAGTTCCAAGTAGAAATAGGCAAAGAAGTTGTGGCCGTAGACCCGAAATACTTCAGACCGACAGAAGTTGACCTTCTTTTAGGCGACCCTACAAAAGCAGAACAAAAACTTGGCTGGACAAGAGAATACAGACTCGAAGAACTCGTAAACGACATGATGCAATCTGACCTAAAACTCATGACAAAAGACGTCTACCTCCAAGAAGGCGGATACAAGACTATGAGTTATTTCGAGTAAAATGAAAAACTCCAGACACTGTCTAGAGAAATAGCTTTGTCACATAATGTTGTAATATTTCAAAAATTAAAAGAACAACAGTTTAATTAAGAAGAGAAAAATGAAAAAAACTAGTAAAATATACATAGCAGGTCACCGTGGTTTAGTCGGTTCTGCTATTGTTAAAAATTTACAAGCCAAAGGCTACACAAACCTTGTGTACAAAACGCATGCAGAACTCGACCTTTGTGATCAAAACGCAGTGGCAAAGTTCTTTGAAACTGAGAAACCCGAATATGTCATACTCGCCGCTGCAAAGGTTGGGGGTATTGTTGCCAACAACACTTACAGAGCAGATTTTATCTATGAAAATCTCCAGATTCAAAACAATGTTATCCATCAAAGTTATCTTAACGGTGTAACAAAACTTCTTTTTTTAGGGAGTACCTGCATCTACCCAAAAAATGCTCCTCAGCCTATGCCTGAAGATTGTCTGCTTACAGGTACGCTTGAGTACACAAACGAACCTTATGCCATTGCAAAGATAGCCGGGATAAAGATGTGTGAGTCTTACAACATTCAGTACGGCACAAACTTCATAAGTGTGATGCCGACGAATCTTTACGGACCAAATGACAACTTTGATTTGGAAAAGTCTCATGTACTTCCTGCTATGATACGAAAGATTCACTGTGCGAAGCTTTTAAATGAGAAAAAATACGATGAAGTTGTAAAAGATTTGGGAGTAAACTCCATAGAAGAAGCAAAAACTTACTTGGCTGCGTTTGGCGTTGATGAAAACAGAGTAGAGATTTGGGGAACAGGTAAACCAAGACGTGAGTTTTTGTACTCGGAAGATATGGCAGATGCCTGCGTTTACCTGCTTGAAAACAGAGACTTTTCTCAAGTCATTGCGAGTGAAACGAAGCAATCCACAAATGATACATGCACACCAAACAGTATAAAAACGCAAGAGATAAGAAACACTCACATAAACATAGGAACAGGCGTTGACATCAGCATTGCTGAACTCGCACGACTTATTAAAGAGACCATAGGCTTTCAAGGCGAACTCTATTTCAATGCAGACAAGCCAGACGGAACCATGGTAAAACTTACAGAAGTAAGCAAACTCCACGCTCTCGGGTGGAGACATAAAGTTGAGCTTGAAACTGGTGTGAAAACGATGTATGAGTGGTATTTAGGGCGTAGATAATGCTTTTAAAACAGCCTGTAGAAAGTAAATCTGTACATAAATATACGAAGGATTATTTGAGATGACAAACATAATATTATGCGGCGGCAGCGGAACGAGACTTTGGCCGATTAGCAGAACACTCATGCCAAAACAGTTTGTAAAACTCTTTGATGAGAAATCGCTATTTCAACTGACAGTCAAACGC